>Ga0302208_10000491_pt1 | contig 18834 bp, 11 predicted proteins | sample II_Fen_E2_3_FD_194577 | JGI IMG/M metagenome (GOLD analysis project Ga0302208, IMG submission 194577) | Peat permafrost microbial communities from Stordalen Mire near Abisko, Sweden - II_Fen_E2_3 | ecosystem: Environmental > Terrestrial > Soil > Wetlands > Permafrost | place: Sweden: Abisko...
TGCTTTAAGGAAAGACCTTTCGGTAGTCCGGAAGTCATGCTTTTAAGGTGTTCGAGGGAAACGGCCTGCTTGCGTTCAGCTACTTCCAACCGCTTGTCGGCTACGATTTTATCGAGGATGGTCATGCGTTCAATTGTATGAATTTCTGGAAGTTCTTCAAAGCGTTGCCGCTTATCAGCGATTCATTGGCGATGGCCACGGCGTCGGCAAAGCTCAGTTTCGGGTCAATCACTTGAATGGCCACGGCTGAATTCGCCAGAACGACGTTCTTTTGGGCTGCCGTACAGGTATTGTTCAGCACGTTGTCGAAGAGCTCAGAGGCTTTCTCCACCGTGTCGCCGCCGTAAAGCTCTTCGGGTTTGATGGTCTGGAAGCCGAGGTCGGCGGGTTTCACCACTTCCTCCCCCGTGTTGCGTACAATCTTCATGTCGCCGGTGAGCGAGAGTTCGTCGTATCCGTCCAGGCTGTGGATGATGGCGAAGTCGACGCCGGTCTGCTGATAGGTGTATTCGTACAGGCGGGCCATCTTGAGGTTGTACACCCCGAGGCATTGGCGGCCCGGTTTGACTGGGCTCACCAGCGGGCCCATCAAGTTGAAGAATGTGCGGACACCCAGCGCTTTACGAATGGGCGCCACCGTTTTCAGCGCTGCGTTGAAGAGCGGCGCATGCAGGTAGGCCATGTTACTTTCCTCGATGGAACGCTTCAGTTTATCCACATCGGTGGTGAACTTCACCCCATGTTGCTCCATCGCGTTGGAAGAACCCGATACCGAAGTGGCGCCGTAATTCCCGTGCTTGGCAACCTTGTAACCGGCACCCGCCAAAACGAGGCAACTGATGGTGGATATATTAAAGGTGTTCTTGGCATCACCTCCGGTGCCCACGATGTCGATGGGGTCGAATTCAGACAAATCAACTCGATGGCACATGTCCAGCAAGGCTTTCTGGAAGCCGGCCAGTTCGTCCACGGTAATGCTGCGCATCAGGAAAACGCTCATGAAAGCGGCGATTTGGTGTTCGTTGTACTTGCCAGAACCAATGTTCAGCATGATTTCAGCGGCTTCCTCCGAAGAAAGGAATTTGTGTTCGAACAGGTGGTTGAGTATTTGTTTCATAGGTTGATCCAGTTTTTGAGAATGTCTTTGCCAAAGGGTGTAAGCACAGATTCGGGGTGGAATTGCACACCGTGAATGTTGTAGGTTTTGTGCTGCATGGCCATGATTTGGCCTTCGTCGTCCACTGCGGTCACGTCAATGCAGTCGGGTAGGTTTTCCGGACTGACGGCCCAGGAATGGTAGCGGCCTACGTCAAAGTGTTCAGGCAGACCTGCAAACAATGGATCGTTTCCGATGACCTTGATGCTTTCGGAAAGCCCGTGGTGGACGTCGGTCAGGTTGATGAGCGTGGCACCGAAAGCTTCGCAGATGGCCTGATGGCCAAGGCAAACACCCAAAATGCTTTTGGACGGAGCATACATACGAATCAAATCCAACAGCAAGCCTGCTTCGGAGGGAACGCCGGGACCAGGCGAGAGTACGATCTTGTCGTATATTACCGCGTCTTCCAGCTTCAGTTTGTCGTTTCGCACCACATCGATGGTGGCGTCGCATATTTCGCGCAGGGCATGCACCAAATTATAGGTGAATGAGTCGTAGTTGTCGAATACTAATATCTTCATGGTCTTAGTTTTTTAAGCGGACAGCCATATCCAGCGCCGATTTGAGGGCGGCCAGTTTGCTTTTTACTTCTTCCAATTCGCTTGCTTCCACCGATTTGGCAACGATGCCGGCACCAGCCTGAAAATACAACGTGTTGTTCTTGCTTAGGAAGGAACGGATGGTGATGGCTTGGTTGAAATCTCCGTTCAGGCCGATGTAACCGATGCAGCCTCCGTAGAACCCGCGGGCGTGGGATTCAATTTCATCGATGAGTTCCAACGCGCGGACTTTCGGCGCACCCGAAAGCGTGCCTGCGGGAAACGTGTCGGCGAACAGCTTGATGACGTTGGTATTGGGTTCCAGCTCGCCGCTGACGCGGGAAACCATGTGCAGCACGTGGGAATAGTACTGGATTTCCTTGAATATTTCCAGCTTCACGTTTTTGGAATTGCGGCTCAGGTCGTTGCGGGCAAGGTCCACCAGCATCACGTGCTCGGCGTTTTCCTTGGGGTCGCGGCGAAGTTCTTCAGCCAACAGCAGGTCCTTTTCATCGTCACCCGTGCGGCGGAAGGTGCCGGCAATGGGGTCGATGTAGGCTTTGTTTTTCTTCACCACCAGATGCGCTTCGGGTGAACTGCCGAAGATGCGGAAGGAACCGAAGTCAAAGTAAAACAGGTACGGACTCGGGTTGATGGAGCGCAGTGCCCGGTAGGCCTTGAAGTCGTCACCGGCATATTTTTGGGCATAGCGGCGGGAAAGCACGATTTGGAACGTGTCGCCGCGGTAACAATGTTTCTTGCCTTTGGTCACCATATCCATATATGCCTGATCGGTGATGATGGATTGTTCCTCGCCTTCGAGCATGAAATTGTAGGAAGCGAAATTGCGGTTGTCCAGCAGCGCCAGTACAGTTTCCATATCGGTTTCCTCCCCTTCGAACAGGTTTTCCACGATGGTGAGCTCATTCTTGTGGTGGTTGATTCCGATGATGTACTTATACAGAATGTATTGAATATCAGGCACATCTGAACCGTCAGTCGTGGTCTTCTCAATCTTGACATCCTCAAAATACCTCACTGCATCGTACGCGGTAAAACCAAACAGGCCGTTGAAACCCAGCGTGTTGTTGTCTTCGATGACGGGGAATGACTGAATGAAGGCTTGAAAGCGTTCGGGAACATCAACTTCAGGAGTAACTTTCGTTTCAACCTTGCTGCCGTCCGGATAGGTTTCAGCTATGATGCCTTTTTCGAGTTTGAACTGGGCTACGGGTTGGAAGCCGATAAAGGAGAAGCTGTTTTCGCCGCCGTGGTAGTCGGAACTTTCCAAGAGGGCGGAATGGGGGAATACGTCCCTGATTTTCAGGTAGATGCCGACGGGTGTCTGCAGGTCGGCCAGCAGTTTGCGGGAAAGGGTGCGAATGGGATGTTTCATAGCGCTTATTGGTTGAAATGTTTGACGTAGGTTTCCATGTCTTTGTCGCCGCGGCCGGAGAGGTTGACGACGACGACATCCTCTGGTTTGAACTGGAGCATTTCCAGTCCGGCAAGGGCATGGGCGCTTTCGAGCGCGGGGATGATGCCTTCGATGGCGGTGAGTTCGAAGGCGGCTTTCAGGGCTTGGTCGTCGGTGGCGGCCAGTACTTGAATTCGGCCTTCCTTGGCCAGGTAGGCGTGGATGGGGCCGACACCCGGATAGTCGAGGCCGGCGGAAATGGAGTAGGGCTCGATGATCTGGCCGTCTTCGGTCTGCATGATGAGTGACTTGCAGCCGTGCAGGATGCCAAGGCGTCCGAGTAAGATGGAGGCGGCGGTTTCAGCAGTGCCAATACCTTTTCCGGCGGCTTCGACGGCGACCAGTTTGGTGCGTTCCTCGTCCAGGAAGTGGTAAAAGGCGCCGGCTGCGTTGCTGCCACCACCGATACAGGCGATGACATAGTCGGGGTAGTCGCGGCCTTCGTGTTCGAGCAGCTGGGCCTTCATTTCCTTGCTGATGACGGATTGGAAGCGGGCGACCATGTCGGGGTAGGGATGAGGACCAACGGTACTACCTATAATATAATGGGTGTCCTCAGGGTTGCAGCACCAATCGCGGATGGCTTCGTTGGTGGCGTCCTTGAGCGTCATGTTGCCGGAAGTCACGGGAACAACAGTGGCTCCCAACATTTCCATCTTTTGGACATTCAGATGCTGGCGTTCCACATCGGTCTTGCCCATGTACACCACGCATTCCATGTTCATGAGCGCGCAGACGGTGGCGGTAGCCACTCCGTGCTGGCCGGCCCCGGTTTCAGCTATGATACGGGTTTTTCCAAGGCGGCGGGCCAACAGGATTTGACCGACGGTGTTGTTGATTTTGTGGGCACCGGTATGGTTGAGGTCTTCGCGTTTGAGGTAGACTTTGCAGCCGTATTTCTCGGAGAGGCGCTTGGCCAGATACAACGGGGTCGGCCTTCCTACATAATCTTTGAGCAGGGCATCCACTTCGGACTGAAAGCTAGGGTCGCCCATGATCTGGAGGTATTGTTCCTTCAGGTTTTTGACATTGTTGTACAGGATTTCGGGGATGTAGGCTCCGCCGAATTCTCCGTAAAAACCGTTTTCGTTGACTTGATACATGGTCGTAATTTTTTTATAAAAAAAAGGCCTGCTGTGAGTTCAGCAGGCCTTTCGTATCTATTTTTTTAAATGTGCACGGGCTCTTTACCTCACCAATTTTGTTGAAGTTTACCAAGCCACCACCAATTATTGCACATCATTGTGTTCATGTTGTTTATGAATATGTCGCAAAAGTAGGGATTTTTTTTAATTGTGCAAAAAAAAATATCGGACTGAAATTTTGTTTTTATTCGGACCGTGTGTATATTTACAAATTATGACAGGTTGCTTAACTCTAAACTAAGATACCATGAGAAAACACTCGAATTTCTTTTTTTGTGCAATTCTTGCAGTACTTACCTTGACTGCATGTGATAAAAAAACAGAAGAATTAGCCTATGCCGATCTGACCGTTCAACAAAACAAGGAAAAAATGCAGAACGACGGTCTTGCAACCATGGATAAATTGGATGGCATGTCCGATTTGTCGGGGGTATTTGCCTTGCGCGATCTTGATAACCTGACACTAAACTCAACTTTGGCAGGCGATCCAATTCAAATGGCACTTTCAAAGATTATCGCACCAATGACTAAGTTGGACAAGAATGTGATGGGGCTGACGAACCTTCGTTCCACACAAGTGGATATCCAAAGCCTTTCGGAACTATTACCCAAGGCTGGAGGTGTCTATACCTATAATCGTTCGACCCAGGAATTCACCCGTGTAGCCAATACGACAAAGATCGAATTCAATTATCCGATTGGCTCCAGTACGACCAACAATGGAAAACTGTTGATTGACAATCTGACCATCAGTACCGTCAGCAATCCAACTACAAGTTCGGAATTGCCTAAGACTTTGGACATCGAACTGAGCAAGAATAGCCTACCGATGATCAATTACGAATATACTGCAAGCTATAATGCTTTCAATGAACCAACTTCTGTTAATATGGACATTTCCTTTGTAGAAGGGTATGATTTCAATGAAACGTTCGTACATAACAATTCGGAAGTATCTATGGAGCTTAAATATACCTTCAACGATGAGAATATCTTGAGTGGTAAGTTAAGTACCAAAGGCAATTTCACTACAGAAGCCCTGAATAATGAATCGAATCTGGAAAATGAGCAATGGATTAATCAGGTTTTGGACAATGCCAATGCTTATTTCCAATTGGGTAATCTGAAAGTAACCGGTGTTGTCGACATCAATAAAGGAAAAGCTGCCTATGATGTAGCCTTCCCGAATGGTGATACCAGTTCGGCTGCCGATGTGGAAAAGGTCTGCACACTTTTAAATGACAATTCATCATTGATTGTTTTGTATGCCAAAGAGGGTACAATCATCGCCAAATCAAAATTCTACAAACAGGAATACACCAATTGGGAATTCAACGAAAACACTTGGGAATATCAGGAAGTCACCGCCTATAAACCAAGTCTGCAATTCATATTCAAAGATGGTTCAGCTATGGACCAAAGCTTTTTCGATCAGGGTTTTGAAGATTTGCAAACCGCTGTCCAAAATATGATGACGGCTCTTCAGACCAATTATAGTGAATGATAGACTGATTTCTTGAACCGAATATCCACCTTACTGCTGTCGTTTTGCTTTCCTATGTTATCATGGGGGAGCAGAACGACTTTGCAGGAAACTTCCGACAGTATTGCCGTACGGGATACCCTTCATAGAACACTTCGGGAGGTACAGGTGGAAGATGAAAACCAACGTAGTTTCCGCTCCACTTTTGCCGGTAATGATTTGCTTAAAACCGCTGAGATTCGCAGTCTTCCTACATTTCTGGGAGAATCCGATGTATTAAGGGCCCTCCGGCTTTTGCCCGGCATCCAGTCCGTGAGTGAAGGCAACAGCGGTGTCTATGTTCGGGGAGGTTCAGCAGGTCACAACCTCTTTTTGCTGGACGAAATGGAAATTCTGAATCCATCCCATCTGATGGGCCTTTTTTCGGTATTCAATCCCTTGACGGTGGGAAACTTAGAAGTATTTAAGGGCAACGCTCCCGTTCAGTTGCAGGGGCGGCTCGCCTCGACGATACTCGTCAATTCCATTGCACCCGATTCTACGAACAATGGCCTGGAGCTGAACCTGGGTACGCTGAGCAGTTCTGCTTCATTGATCAGATCCAGTGCGGACGGGCGTTTTACGATGGTGTTGGGTTACCGTCGAAGTTATCTGGAAGCCTTGGGTTGGGTTGCCTCCCTTTTTATCAACGATAAAAAAAACTATTTCCACAACAACCAGTATTTTTTCGAAGACTTCAATGGTAAAATAGGGTATCGGCTGAACCCGAAAATGAAACTAACGCTGAGTTGGTACACCGGACAAGATCGCTTCCATTTTAAGGATGACGGTCTTGGATACAACGCCACTTCCGATTGGGGAAATCAGAGTTTGCTGCTGAAATTGGATCGAAACGTGAGACCTGACCTGAATTATCATACGTCACTTGGATTTACCAGCACACATTCCGGCCTGTCAGGCGATATGCTGGACAACAGCTTGAATTTTTTAAGTTACTTGGAGCAGTACCAATGGAAGAACCTTTGGGATTACCGACGAGACAATCATTTGCTGCAGTCCGGTGCAGAAGTGTTCTTGCAGGAAGCGATGCCCCTTCGTATGTCCATGTTCTACAATGCCAACAACGTTTTGAAGTTGCAACGTTATTCAAACGCAGGTATGGTGTTGTTCTCTGGAGACCAATATCGAAGCCCGTCCGGAAAAACCCTTTTGTACGGGGGGCTGCGAGTCACAATGAATGCTCCACTTGGCCCCTATGCGTATGCTGAAACGCAAGTGACCGCAGGTAAAATAGCCAAAGTCTGGCTTACGGCCTCACCGGTAATCTCCATTTCTCATTTTCCACGGAGCGGGATATCGCTGAAAGCATCCCTGTCGTTGAATGAACAGAATGTGCATCTTTCGTCCCTTAGTTCCATTCCGCTACCTTTTGACTTATGGGTTCCGACGACACCCCGCTTGCGTCCCGAAACGGCGGATCAGCTCACTTGTGGATATTATTCAACCAGTGACGCACTCGACTGGTCTGTGGAAGGGTACGTCAAAGGAATGCAGCATCAGCTGCTTTTCAATGTGGTGACCGACAATACCAATAGTATGGGTTTCGAGGACCAGTTCTTCAGTGGAAAGGGCTTTGCATACGGTTTTGATGCGACGATGAAAAAGAACTGGGGCATCTATACGGCAAAGTTGCGGTATTCCTATGCCCGCTCATTCCGTTCCTTTGATAAAATTATGGATGGCGATTGGTTCCGAGATAAATACGACCGTCCGCACGATTTCAACCTGCAACTGACTTGTACGCCCAATGCCGTCTGGGACTTTTCGCTCTTGTGGACCTACGCCTCCGGCTGCAATCTAAACTTGCCGACCGGCCGTTGGTGGATGTCTGGCCTGATCATGAACGATTACGATCAGTTCAACGGATTTCGTCTGCCAGCCTACCACCGACTGGATGTTTCGGCAAATTGGCATCTGAAACCTCGATTTTTTAAGGAATCCGTCCTGAATTTTTCCATTGTCAACCTGTACAATCGGGCCAATCCCTATTTTGCCTACTTTCGGGTTTATATGGACGAAAACCGATACCATTTGTCTGTGAAATCCTACCAGATATCTTTGTTTCCCATCATGCCATCCGTTAGTTGGCGATTTAAAATCTAAGCAATGTTTAAACATTGGTATGTCTTCCTTGCGTTGTTTCTACTTTCCTGTACGAATGAAATCGAACTGGAACAACCGGACTACGTGTCCAAAATTGTTGTGGACGGTTACATTGAATCGAATGGTTTCGCCAATGTGTATCTGATGCACAGCTCTCCTTTTCTAATGGAGTATGATTCTGCTTCCGTGCGTGCAACGTTCATGAATGCCGCAACGGTGACATTGACGTGTTCCAACGGGGATTCTGAGATTTTGACCCTTTTTCGACAGAACACGTTTTTCCCGCCCTTTGTTTACAAGACCATTCGGATGAAAGGAATCCCTGGTGAAAGCTATTCGCTGAAAGTTAATTATAATGGTAAGTTGGTCACAGCCTCGACCACCATTCCTCAGCCACCTACGATGACTGCTTTTGAGATGGAATCAAGATCGGACAGTTCTGGTTTGATAAGGATTGGAATGGTGAAGGGGGCTGGGGTCACTAACTACGCATTCATCCAGTATAAAAGCATCAAAGCCGATCAGAATTTTCATCCGGCAGGCGTTCCGGTCTATAAAATGGATGAATTGACTGAGCAGGGCAGTTTGTATGTGCTTCGTTGTGACGAAAACAACCTTTATTTGGTGAATCCGACCAAACAAGCCTACTCGAATTGGCCCAAGGGTATGTTCTCCGTTAAAGATACGGTGCTGGTGAAATTTGGACTGGTCGATGTTGCCTCGTATCAGGTTCTGAAAAGTCTTTTTGCCGATGAGGCAGTCAGAAACAATCCGTTTGCGTTCAATTCTGCCGGAATTCAAAGCAACATTGTCGGCGGAATTGGTCGTTGGACAGGTATCGGCGTAGCACCGACGCAGATTTACCCTTAATTCATCCCGCTTTATACACCTGACCTTACCAGATTATCCGGAATAAATCCAAATATTGGCTTTATGTAAATCCAACCTTTTGAGGTATAAAAAGGACTGATATTCATAATTTAGCATATATTTGCAGTTGCTTTTTTGTCGAATTTAAGAGAATTCATTCTGTATTCCTTCCTATGAAAAATCTTTTAATTACTTTGTTTTTGTTATATACGACCATGCCTGCGTTTTCCCAGGCTATTTCAAAAGTTCTTGACGTATCCGTTGCTGGATCGTTGAGTAGTTTGCTGACGACAACCGAAAAATCAACAGTGTCCCATCTAACCGTAAAAGGTGTGCTTGATGCTAGGGATATGAAAGCCATGCGCGACCAAATGTCTGTGCTCTCTGATGTGGATCTCAGCCAGGTTACCTTTCAAGTTTATACAGGTACTGCTGGAACATCGTCGATCAGTCAAACTTATCCTGCTTTAGCTGTGCCTCAGTTCTCCTTTTATAATTCAACCACGGCTATTGCAAAAACAACCTTGAAATCCATCGTTTTGCCCTTAAATGCAACCTCAATCGGTACAAATGCTTTTTTGAATTGTACGGGATTGAATTGTTCCTTGGTCATCCCTGATTCAGTGACGACTATTGGAAATAATGCCTTCAAGGGTTGTACCAATCTTGGTGCTGTATTGATGCTTGGGAAAAGCGTGAAAACAATTGGTTCGCAAGCATTTAACAATGATGTTGGAATAAAAAAAGTCATTTGCCTGTCCAATACACCGCCAGCATTGGTGAATACTTCATTTTCAGGTACGAATCCTGCGTTTTACGTGTCAGATGAAACCACGTTATCCGTTTATAAGGCTGCTGCAAACTGGGCCTCTCTAAAAATTACTGGCCCGTCTATCACGGGAACTTTCAACCGAATATGGGGTTTGATCGTTCGGCCGAATGAGGGGCCTTCAGAAGTCAAATCATTTACCATTGGTGGAGCATTCATGAATAGCGAATTGATTGTTACGGCCCCAGCAGCCTATGAGTTTTCATCTTCTTCTGGAAATGTTTTTTCGGGAAGCAATCAGTTGGTATTAACGCCCAAGAACGGTATGTTGATGGATACGACCTTTTATGTGCGATTGAAGGAAAACCAACCTGCAGCCGATTATTCAGGTGCTATTAAGCTTGAATCCGTAGGTTTGATCCCCCGATCCATACCGCTGACCGGTGCAGTGCGATTGACGCCCGAAACCATGTATGCGGACTCCGCTGGAATTTTAGCACTTTTGCTTTCTCCCAAAGAAAAGCCGTTGATTACCAAGATGAAACTGACAGGTGTCATCAACGCAACCGATATTTCATGTCTGAATAAGGAATTGATTCTATTGGCTGATTTAAACATGAGTGAGGTCAAAATCAATAATGACACGCTTCCCGATGATGCCTTTTTAGGGAAAAAGTCCTTGACCCGCATTCAACTGCCTTTGACTCTGCGACGAATTGGCTATCGCGCCTTTTCCGGATGCAGTGGAATCAATACATCACTGACTATCCCTGATTCTGTCGTCAGTATTGATTATGAGGCCTTTTATGACTGTTCGCATCTGTTAAGCCCGCTTGTGTTGGGGTCGTCGCTAAAAGTAGTTGGTCGTTCGGCTTTCTCGTTTTGCCCATCCATTCGTAAGATTGTCGTTCACAGAAGCACGCCACCAATTTTGGACAATTGGGTTTTCTACAATTACACCACCATGCCTGTTATCGTAATGGTACCCAATTCGACGGATGTGGCAACCTATAAGGCCGCTTCTGGTTGGAGCGACCTACTCCTAGCAGTAGAAAAGCAGGTATTGGTGAACAATGTCGTTGCCGGAGGACTTGAAGCAGCCATTATAACATCTGGAAATGGACCATTGAATCTGATTACCGATTTGATTGTGAGTGGAAACTTGAACAATACGGATATTAGTTCAATCAAAAATTCCATGACTAATCTGACCGATCTGAATTTGTCAGAGGTGAACTTGGAAAATGGCGTGCTGCCTGCTCAGGCATTCAAAGGAAAAGTCTATCTAATCAATGCGGTGTTGCCCCACTCGCTGTCACAACTCAACGATGAATCCTTTTATGGATGCACTGGACTAACATCCATTAAGCTGGAAGGGGCATTCCGAACCTTGGGGAACGCCGTTTTCCAAAATTGCATTTCCTTGACCGATGTCACCTTTTCTGAAGGAATGGAGACCGTAGGAAATTATAATTTTTGTGGTAGTAACACCATCAAGTCCATACATTTTCCTTCTACAGTCAAGAAACTTGGTGCAGGTGTATTCATGAATTGTACCAGTATAGTTTCCGTGAATCTCCCTGAAGGTTTGGATAGTTTATCCAAAGATGCCTTTAACGGTGCCATAGCATTGAAGAACATCCAAATTCCTGGATCGTTGGATTATTGGGGTGATTATGCTTTCAATGGCTGTACGGCTTTGGACAGTGTCCAATTCTCAGAGGGCTTGCATGCAATCGGAGCCTATGCCTTTTATGGTTGTACCGTTTTACGATCTGCTTGCTTGCCAAAATCACTGAACATGATTGGAAAACTAGCTTTTTACGGTTGCAGCGGTTTAAGGAAGGTTTTCCTTCTTGATTCCTTGACCCAGATGGGTGCTTCCGCATTCGAGAATTGTGGTGTTTTGTCAACGATCGTACTTCCCGCTACGCTGAACCAAGTTGGCGCATCAGCATTCAAGGGGAGTGGACTTTCAACGGCCATGATTTCGGAGGGCATTCAGGAAATTGGCAATCTGGCTTTCAGCGACTGTTTTCAGTTGAAAGAAATTCGTTTGCCTTCCTCGCTGAAAAAACTAGGATCGTCTTCTTTTTGGCGATGCACCAGCTTGGCGAATGTCATCTTCCCCTCCACATTGGACAATATTGGTGCCAATGCATTTGAACTGTGCGCCAAATTGACGTTTGTATTGCTCCCTGATTCCATCAAAAGCATTGGCGATTACGCTTTCTCAGGATGCTCTGCATTACGTAAGGTTGTATTGCCAATAGGTCTGAACAATCTTGGCAGCAATGTTTTTCAAAGTGATCTGGTATTGGATTCAGTATCGATACCTTCTACCATCATGACTTGGAAAGAAAGCGTTTTTAGTAATTGCAAAAGTTTGAAATCATTGATACTGCCCGAAGGTTTGACCATGCTCGGTTCCTACACGTTCGATGGTTGTACTGGTTTGAAAACCGTAACAATTCCTTCAACTATTATAAAATGGGATACGTATGCATTCAACAACTGTACTGGTTTGAAGTCAATTGTTTTGGGTGATACGCTCGGTTTAATCGGTGATAATACTTTTTGGGCATGTACGAATTTGACCGATATCCAGTACCCAAGGGGGCGTTTTAAAATTGGTGACTATGCATTTTACGCTTGCAGTGGACTTAAAGAAGTGAGTTTGCCTGAAGGTTTGACCACTTTGGGTAAATATGCTTTCAGTCAGTGTTCCTCGCTTAAAAAGGTTTCGATTCCAACCACATTGACCAATTGGGGTGAAAATACATTCATTTATTGCGACTCTTTGTGCGACATCAAGTTGACCAATACAATCGGTTTGGGTGCATTCGGCTCGTGTCGTCAACTAAAAAGGTTGTCCATTCCAAAAACCATCACCCGTTGGGATTATGGGACTTTTTCCGACTGTACCGGTCTGGTGCATGTGGATTTGCCGGAAGGACTCACCGTTATAGGTGAACGTGCATTTGTGGGCTGTACATCTCTGGATTCTCTTTACATTCCATCGACTATCAAAACATGGGGCTTCTGGCCGCTCGAACGATGTACTGGCATCAAAAAAGCCTATTTATCCGATAGTTTGGTCCAACTTCCAAATTGGTTGTTCAATGGATGCACAGGCTTAACATCCATTGTCATACCACCCTCGGTTAAAATATGGGGTGGATTTGTTTTTGAGAATTGCACGAAGTTAAAGTCGGTAACCTTATCGCCAGGACTTACTTGCCTAGGGGAGTATGCATTCAGAAATTGTACGAGTTTGGATTCTATCTTCATTCCCGCTTCCATTAAAGATTGGAATTTTGCTGCATTCTCGGAATGCACGAATTTGAAGAAAGTTATTCTTCAGGATGGATTGGAGAATATTGGCCAAAATGCCTTTGTCTCTTGTACTAATTTGACGACCCTAGCTATACCCACTTCCGTAACGACCATCATGTCCGGTGCCTTTATGAGATGCACTAAATTAAGTTCCATTGCCTTGCCAGATAGCCTGACAGCATTGGAAGGCTATGCGTTCTTGGATTGTAAAGCACTAGCTTCTTTTAGGATTCCACCCAAATTAAAGTCGTTGTCAGGAAGTTTGCTTTATGGTTGCTCCAGTTTGACCAGTCTCGATATCCCAGCGAACATTCAATCAATCCAACAAGAGGCCTTAGCCAATTGTTCTGGTTTGACATCCATTCATGCCTATCAAAACACACCTGTTAGCTTAGCCAATTCCATTCAGGTCTTTTATTCCGTGCCAACTACAACGTGCATGTTATATGTTCCAATCGGTTCGAAAAGTTTGTACAAGAATGCCGATCAATGGAGTAGTTTTACGAACATCTTAGAATTCAATGTTGTAGGATTAACTACTGTTGGCGATTGTAATGCATTGGTTCAATACAATTCGGAATCGGGTGTACTTCGATGCCTTGATGTGACCGAAGTGATCGAACTTGACATATGCGACCTACATGGGAAAGTAGTCTTCTCAAGAGTCCTTACGAATAAAGAGGAATTGAATCTGCAGTTTTTATCTAAAGGGCTATATCTGATTCGAATGCATTCAAATAGGATGAATCAGAATCTAAAAATTATCCGTTTGTAGGGAAGGGATTATTTTTGGTTGGGTTAATTCATCCCGCGATCTTTCTTGATCTGGTCGTAGGCTGAATTCACCTCCTTGAATTTGTCGTTGGCTGCTTTCTGGACGTCTTCGCCCAGGTGACCGACTTTGTCGGGATGGTGCTTGATGGCCATGCGTTTGTAGGCTTTGCGAACTTCTTCGTCGGTGGCTTCAGGAGCTATTTCCAAAATCTTATAGGCACTTTCGGCACTCTTGACAAACATGGCTTGAATGGACTCGTAATCCACCATGGAAATGCCCATCCAATTGGCGATGTTGCGGATGGTTTGTACTTCGTCGGGATGAACATGCCCGTCGCTTTTGGACAAGCCGAACAGGTAGTGGATGAGTTGTAGGCGGGAGGCATGGTCCATATACAATTTGATTTGTAGACAGACTTCCCGAAGGTCGATTTCCTTCTGAAGCAGTTCGCGGAGCATGGAAATGTAGCTTTCAGCCTTTACCTGACCGAATTGACGTTTGTAGAATTCCTTGACATAATCCAATTCGGATTTTAGCACCTGTTTGTCGGAGTTCATGACAGCGGCTGACAAAATGAGCAGACTGACACCGAAGTCACCCGGTTGGGTTTGAGGACGACCCATGCGAGCCTGACCAAAGCCGCCCTGTTGGCCGGCTACCTGTTCACCTGTGAACGCATTGTCGAACATGGAACCAACCGCAAAACCGATGATTCCACCCATTACTCCGCCAAAGGCCCAGCCCATGACGCCACCAATCCACTTGATTGCACCCATAAAAGTTCAATATAAAATTCAGCCGGAAAAGTTCAAGTCTTTTCCGGCTGCAAAAATAAGATTTTAAAATCAAATTTACTTGTCGAATTCTACCTTACGGTGAGAACCGTCGCAAAAGGGCTTGTTGGCACTTTGACCACAGCGGCAAAGATGGGAATCTTCGCGAATTTCTTCTTTTCCGTCGGGATATATCAGTTTGTGCGGTCCTTTGACCAATAAGGGTGCGGCTTTGAGTACAGTAATCAGCAGCAAATCTTTTTCATTTTCCATAGGTTGTTGTTCTTATTAGTGAAACGTAAATTAAAAGTACGCGAAATAGTTCATTAATCAAAATTTTTAGAAGTTGAATAGTTCATAGGCAAAATCTATTAATAGGGTTTTTGCAAATAAAATTAAAAAATTAATGCCATGATGTAAACAAATTAAATATTAAATATATATTTGCATAGTGTTAATAAATCAATAAACAACCCTTTAAGAAGTTTTCTATGAAGAACCAAAAACCATTCCTTTTTTTATTCGCCGCAACCCTTCTGGTTGCCTGTTCCAAGGAAGAATCCTTGCAGCAGCAAGCGACTGTCCAGCCTGTTTCGGTTACCGATCCGGGCATTGTGTTGAAAAATAAAATGCTGAACGACTATGCGTTGGTACTGGCCAAGGCCGTTCAGCAAAAAGAGTTGCGAACCCTCATCAGGAATCGGGCAGTCCAAAAGTTCGACGGCGATTTCGATGTGCTGATTGGAGGCTTGGAAACCGAAGTTTTAAATGAACCGAAGTGCACGGTGAAGGAACTGATGAGCAATGTGCAGAAGACAAATCCTTTTTTACGTAGCATCGGAGAAGGTTCACCCGAAAGTGACCTAAACAAAATTACCGCTGTCATGCCGAATGTGCAAGTCTCCGTTCCCATCCATTGTGAGGAATGGAATCCGTCAACATTTGTTCCTTTGGTGGCGGTACTGCCGTATGATTACAAGGAAAAGCCCGGGAACAAAATCACTGCCTACGACTCGGAAGGTAAAGTCTATCAGTTGGATGCAGATAAGGAACCCGGATTCCCGGTATTGGTGGTGGGCCGGTCTGAACGGGTCGATGAACATGGGAATATGGATACGGCGGGTTACTGCCAGCAAATCCCTGCAATGCCGAAATTGAGGTCCATGAACCTTTTGCCTGAATATCCGGATAATCTTATTCTGACGCATGGTTCAGCCAAATCCTTGCTTTTGGAATGGACCGATATAGCCGGAGAAACAGGTTATGAAGTATGGCGTATGACTGGCACCACGTTTCAGAAAGTAACCCAGAATGCAGTCAATGACAATAATTATGTGGATGCGAACCTGACACCCAATCAAAAATACTGGTACAAGGTACGGGCAACGACTGCAAATGGCTTTTCATCCTGGTCTCCCATCATGGCCACGACGGCATCCAGCCGAAGCGACAATGAATGGCTGAGGATCAAGCGCATGAAATTTTCTACAAGCGCTTTGAATGCTGTTGAAGGATGGATTTCAGGAGCACCTGAAATAAGACTTCGGGTGGTGCAGGGCAGTGAAGGCGGAGCCACCAATGTGTTTACTTCCGGTATATTGGAACCCGACAAACGTAGCGATATCAATAATGTATGGTGGAACAAGGATGTCACTATTTTTGCTTGGTCCACCAATGTGTACGGTACCGTCCTGACCTTCGACTGGAGGGAGGAGGACTGGTTGACGAATGTAGACTTTCCACTGACCGGTAGTTATGAGGATAAGAAATCAGGAGGTTCGGTCAAAGTGGGTGGTTCGGTCCTGATTAGAAACGATGCCGGTGGTGATGTCATCGGAAACACCTCGGTGATGTGGTGGCAGGAAAAGAGTCAGATTTACGACCTTTCAGGATTTCAATGGCAATTCGCTTATTAAAGCAACATTTCCGACTCAAGTACAAGCGAACCCTGACCAGACCCTACTGGTCAGGGTTCCTCTTGGATTTTAGTTCTGATGTTCATCGACAAGGATGATTCCGTTTTTTGTCAAGCCTTCGGTGCTGATAATCAGCTTCCTGCATTTGGAGTTGTTGTAAAATTCCACCTTGGCTTTTCCTTCGTCATCGATGATGACGTCTGGGTTCCAATACAAGGTCCTGCGGTAATCAGGGTCAATGATGGGAATGCCCGGACGGTAGAAAGGCGAATAGAATTCCTTCGATTCGGAATAACCTTGAAAGGTCGTTCTGCGAATGCCGATGGGCTCTTTTGGGCGAATGCCGTTTTTAAATAGGGTAAACATGATGATTACTGGCTCTTTGTCATCCTGGGGATAATAATATCGAGCTACTTCATGATCCTCCACGATCAGGACTTTTTCCACTTCGTCACCCATCAATTCCTCCACTTTACGGGTGGTCGCAATTTCGGATTGTGTACCGTTGAAAAGGAAATGGACAGGCCTGCCTTTGTAACGATATTCCGCTGTATCATCACCACTTTGAGTGATGGAAAAGTATGGATTTTCTTCCTGAAGCATGTGTAAAATGTCAGGTGCCTCCGAAACCCCAATGTCACGATGTGCATCGGTTATTTTGCCTACATCGTAGCCCACACTGGCTTTCCGTACAGCTTGTTGCATCATGGTGAGTGGCCGCTTTGCAGTCTTGATCACCTCCTTGAGGGTATATTCCTTGTAACCCTCCGGATTTGTCGGGGTTGTTTCGGTGGTATATTTAATTTCGCCAAGCATCAAAGCGGTGGAGTCCGGGATGGGTTCAGGAGTTTTCAAACTGTTGTCCAACCAGACTTCTTTGTCAAAACCAGTGTAGCTTTTTGGTTCGGGTGCGAATGTCCGGTTCAACAGAATACGGTATTCTTTACGTTTATCTTCGTTCTTTGTTTGAAGATTGAGGTCCCAGACGCCATACATGTCGAGCAGGAAATTGAAATCCCCGTTAGCATCCGTCTTGCATTCGCCTTTGTAGGATTGATTCCCTTTAAGCATCCAAAAAAGTACGTCAATGTTTTGCTTTTCTTTTTTCGCCAATAGGGAAAGCACCTTTCCGTCAATCAGTATGCCCTCTTCGATGGGGTATTTGGCTTTGAAGGGTTCGAGTCCTTCCATACGTTTCCAAGAATACCGACGCCAACCCTGGGTCATCATTAACAGATCCAATCCCAGCAATCGCTCAGTGGTTGATTTTTCGAAATACCAGGTAGGGTTTTCAATATATCCTTTAAGATCGGATGAAAGAAGCAAGTTGGTGGCGATGTTGCCATTGTCTGAATTTCCGAAATCACTGTTTCCTCCGTCGCGGACGGCCAAAGAAACCACGCCACCGACAGCATTGCCTTCCGCACTCTGTGCTTGAATGTTCAAGCCGATTTTTTCATACGGTTTGTAACTGGTTTTATCGGGTTCCACCTGGAGGTTGGCTTTGGACGTCGGTTGCACGAAAACAAGACGATCACTTCGGATGTGCCCTTTTACATCGTAAAGTGTCAACTGACAGACCCCACTCGGTAGGTTCGCTTTTTTATAGGAAAACATGGTGCCGTCCTCCTTAACAGTCAGAATTCTGAAATCCAGAATCTGACCCCTGCACGTCAAAACCAAGGCCAGGGAATCCGACTCGGGCAATCGGGGACTTTTTTGGATCATGACCCGCATTCCACTGTTTGATAGGTTGAAAGCGGTCATGACATAACCGGATGTGTCGGCTTCGGGCAGTTCAAATTTGGATTCCTTTCCGTCATAAACGACTTTGGCCGTGCATTTTTTTCCGTCCGAAAACATGGTGAAAGCACCCATGCCGTCGTGCTGCGTGGCCATTGCAGCGATTTGTTCCCCCTTCGAATTGTAAACCATACCGCTCACATCAATGCTTTTGCCTTGTTTGTCGGTTGCCTTGAAAGCGACCTTGGAGTCCATTCCTGCAATCATACTGCCACCTTCCGGGTAAAAAGAAACGTTGATCTTGTCCCTTTTGGGCTCTTTTTCACGAATGATGGGAATGGTGAATTTGCGATAGGTCATGTTCCGATCGGTATAGTCACCATCGGTCTTTGGTGCATCAAATACGGGGAAAACCCGTGAGAAAATCACTTCCGGGCCAAAGTTCATCATGCATCGGGTATATGCCCGTACCTCATAAAAACCGGCTTTCAGGGAATCTGGAATACTGAATTCTCCGCGACAGGCACCATCCTCTATTTTAAGCTTCTTGCTTTCAACCACATAACCTTCGGGCGTGAGCAAATCGACGTACAGCGTCTTGCTCATATCCGAGTACACATTGTTTTGGGCTTTGACCACATACGCCTTGAACCAGATGGTTTCACCTAAAAAATAGCCGGTATTGT
>Ga0302208_10000504_pt1 | contig 18524 bp, 19 predicted proteins | sample II_Fen_E2_3_FD_194577 | JGI IMG/M metagenome (GOLD analysis project Ga0302208, IMG submission 194577) | Peat permafrost microbial communities from Stordalen Mire near Abisko, Sweden - II_Fen_E2_3 | ecosystem: Environmental > Terrestrial > Soil > Wetlands > Permafrost | place: Sweden: Abisko...
CTTAATCATGCCTTTCGCCATTATAGGAATTTTCTTTATGATTATACAGAAACCTATATTCAATACCGAATCGATTGTTATGTTTGCGTTAATTATACTTGTTTATATTACTTCAATTTATTATACTTTTAAATACTCAATTTCTGAGCAATTTAGGAAACTCAACAAAGAAATATTTGAAATTGAGGAGTTGGAAAAGAAATAGATCTACTTATGATGAAAGAAACTGAAATAGAAAGTCGCGTATCAGCAGCCATCACTCTTTTTGAGCAAGGCTATAACTGTTCGCAAGCTGTTTTTATGGCGTATGCCGATAAATACCAAATTGACAGCGAAACAGCTGCCAAATTGGCCACTTCCTTTGGTGGAGGCATGGGTCGGTTGCGCGAAGTATGCGGTGCAGTGAGTGGTATGTTTTTTGTCTTAGGATTGCATTATCCGTTTACACAACCTACTGATAAAGTGGCCAAAGATGCAAACTATAAAGCTGTGCAACGTACTGCTGCCGAGTTCAAATCAGTCATGGGTTCATATATTTGTGCCGACTTGCTAAAAACAAAGCGTGAACCGCAACAACCGGAATCGGCTGAGCGAACCGAGGCATATTACAACATGCGCCCTTGTACGCGCTGTGTGGCAGTGGCTGCCGGGATTGTTGGACGGGAAATAATGCAGTAACAACCATTAATTGCCAATAATATGACAGGAAACTTTGATTCAATAATCAATGAAAATCGCCCTGTAATAGTCGATTTTCATGCTGTGTGGTGCGGACCGTGTAAAACACAATCACCCATTTTAAAACAGGTAGCCGAAGAGCTTGGTGAACGTGTGAGGGTAATAAAAATAGATGTGGATAAAAATCAGGCTATCGCAGGAAGATACCAGATACAGAGTGTACCCACCTTAATGATTTTCAAAAACGGAGCAATAAAATACAAACAAGCAGGAGTGCATACCAAAGCTCAGCTAACGAACATTTTACTTAACATTCAATAGCCTAAAGCCAACAACTGCTCATCTAAACTCAGGTATTAATCTGAAATCTGGTTCTTTTTCTCTTTCGTTGCTGACCGATAGACTTTTTGGAAATGAGTAGACTTGAGATTTGTCAAACACCGGTTTTTAATTCTAACTTCGTTCAGAATAATAATCAACAGTTATATTTGCGGTTTGGGGTAGTTTGGAGGCGAAACCTCCAAACTACCCCAAACTCTATAAAGACACTAATAATCTATCATTCTGAACAGAGTGAAGAATCTAATATCCTTAGCAATAAAGGACAGTATGTTTTCCGGGTCTATTCAATAAATCTGTACTTCTCTTAATGAGCATGTTTAAAAATCTTTACTCTGGAGAAATCGGCTGAATTGAAGCGATTCACACACAGTACAAAAAACACGGCACACAGCACCCCGATAAACAAGAAACTCAATAACGGAGTAATAATAAATCCATTGACATCAAAAGCAACTCCTGCTTTAAGTAATCCTGACACCGGTGTTCCTTCCAAGTGTAACGTAATAAACCGGAAAGCGGCCGTTGTATAGGTCAAGGGGTTCAGGTATACCAAAGGCAATAATATCTTTGGTAATGCCATGGTAGGGATATAAGCCCCCGAAAGAAAAGTCAGTGGAAACGATACAATGGCGATTAGTAGTTGAAAATTACTCGATTCTTTCGATAAAGTTGCCAGGTAAAGTCCCAACGTACTGAATGTCAACCCAACTAATAACATAAGCCCAACCATAGCTATTGCGGACCAAAAGCTTAGCGTAAGCCCCATAAACATGCCGATAATAACAATGATTAAACCTTGTATGACAGACACCACCGTGGCAGATAGTACGTGTCCGATAGCAATTTGCCAACGGGTAATGGGTGCAACCAGAATTTCCTTCATCACACCCGAGGTAATGTCTTCCAGTATGTTCATCGAATTGCTCAGGGCCGATTGAAATACAGTCATGATGATAATGCCTGAAATCAGGTAGTTCATTGGATGATCCATGCCCGGAGCTGCCGATTTCATTATAAATGAGAAGATAAACAGAAATAACCCGGACATAAACAAATTCATAAACAACTTCATTTTGTCTCTTTGCAGCTTCAGCAGGTTTCTCAATAATATTGCTTTAATGGGTCGTATCATTCTCTTATCTCCTTTCCGGTTATGGCAATAAACACATCGTTTAGGGTGCCTTTGTTTATTTCTATATCTTCTATTGATTCTCTGAAAGTGTTGCTAATATCCAACACATCTACAGTGCTGGTAGCATAAATAGTCACCTGATCGTTATCCATGCTATGTTTAATGGAACGTTCCGTCAGATATGTTTTCAGGTTGTCGGGATCATTTGTTTTCAGTTTCATGGTGGTGCTGGTATATTTTTTCTTCAGGTTGGCAGGCGTGTCGTGTGCCACAATTTTTCCTCCATCGATAATGGCTACCTGATTGCATATTTCCGCTTCATCCATGTAGTGGGTGGTCAGAAAAATGGTAATGTTCTTTTGTTTCTGTAGCTTGTGGATATAATCCCATACACTTGCCCGTGTTTGCGGATCCAATCCCGTGGTGGGCTCGTCCAGAAAAAGTACCTTTGGAAAATGCACCAGTCCGCGGGCAATTTCGGCTCTTCTTTTCATTCCACCCGAAAGACTGTCGACAGGTGATTTCTTTCTGCTTTTTATATCCACCAGGTCGAGCACAAAGTCAATTCGCTCTTTTACCTCCGATTTGGGAACTTTGTAAAAATCGCAATGCAATTTCAGGTTTTCTTCCACCGTGAGTTTACCGTCCATGGTTGAGTCCTGAAAAACAATTCCAATATCGTTTCTTACCAGGTCTTTTTGTTTTGAAACATCATTTCCGTTTATTTTCAACGTTCCTTCCGTCTTTTCCTGAATGGTGCAAAGTGTGTTGATGGTTGTACTTTTACCTGCTCCGTTGGGTCCCAGAAAGGCAAAGATAGTTCCTTGTTCCACATCGAACGAGATATTATCCACGGCAGTAAAATCTCCGAATTTTTTGCTGAAGTTCCTCACTTCAATACTATTTGTTTTCACTTCATAATTCCTTTCTTCTTTATACATTAGTCAAAATAATTAATACCTTTTGTTTTATATCTAATCTCCAACCTGAATAGCAGATTCATGACAATTTTTCTCGCACAATCTGCACGATATACATGCATTGATATTTTGCACATACGCTTTCCTTCTCCCTTTGAAAAGGACTTTTACTCTTCCCTTAAAAGGTAATCCGGCAATTTCGGCATCGGATAAATCTCGCAATGAAATAACTTTATTCGGACAAATATCCACACACTTACCGCAACCATCGCAAGACGATGTATTGATGCGAATTTCCCCGGCTAAAGCTATTCGGTTGAGTTTTGGCTTAAGACTTTGCATATTAATACTATTAAGGTTTAACGGTGTGTCCAAAACGTTGTTTCCATTCATTTTTCAATTCACTTCTCATTTTTTCTCTTTCCTGGGGATCCATTTGCATCCATTTCTCCCTTAAATCTCTTTCCATGTGGCGGCGGTGATGTTCGTGACCATGATCGTGCAATCCTTTTAATCCGCCAAAAAGAATTTTGGATAATACCAATATACCCATAGCCTGCCAGTATGTTACGCCATGTACACCGGTAATAACCACTGGAATGACAGCGTTCCACAGAAACATTACTGCTCCACTGCAAATAAAGACACCTATCACAACTATCGGAATGAAAAAGGCTCTTTTACCCCTAAGGCCAGTTCTCTGTTTACTTTCAAAATTCATTTCTGTTCTCATTTTCGTTGCTTATTTAGTTAGTAATTCATCATATATATCTTGTAGTTGCTCTCTCAATCGGGTGACTGCATATCTTTTTCTTGAAATAATCGTTTTGATACTCTCACCCGTTTGATCGGCAATTTGCTGAAGGGTCATATCCTCCATTTCGTTCCATACAAATACCTGACGTTGTTTTTCGGGTAATTCATTCAGTGCCTTAAAAAAGAGTTCCCGGAGTAAAGCCGTATCCATTTTAGTTTCTGCTTCCTGCACATCGGTATGAATTACTTCCGGAAATACCAGCTGTCCATCTTCATCTGCGTAAGCAAAATCTTCCAGCGACAAGGTTTTATGTTTTTTCTTTCGGTCAATTATTTTGTTTTTACTTACGCGGTACAGCCATCCGCTCATTTGGTCGATGGGTTCGGTGTCGATGATAGTGCTTAACTGGTACCAAACATCCTGCAAAATATCCTCAGCATCTTCATCCGTGCTTACACGACTCCGTATAAATTGATGCAGACGTTTACCATAATCATGAATGGCAGACAAAATAGATTGATGTGTATTGCTTTCGGCAGGATTAACTTGTTCCATATACTCATGAAGACGACTGGGGAAAAATATTACTCTATAAACACTTTTTTTAGTTAGATATCGTCAATGCCACATTACACCTATCGGCTTTCGGTTTACTCTTATTTCTTTATCCAAACATGCGTAATTTCGCCAAAGACGTATTTACGGTAGTCACTCTCTTCTTTGTAAGCTTCGTTTATATAGTCTTTCGCTTCTTGTGAGTAAAAATCAACGATATCGGGAGTCGTTATTTGAGTCAATCTACATTCCAGGATTAGTCGGGCTTCTTCGAAAGACATATTTCCCGAAGGAGTTTGAATGCCTGTTAATTCAACTTCTTTCATTTTCTCACTATCTCTTCCCGATTTGCTTCCCAAGAAGAGCATTTGGGTTTTATTTTCTTCCGGAAAGTAGGACATTGTATAGGTCTGTTCTTTTAGAATTAGTTCAAGTGTATAACGGTCAGCCCGCATAAGACACCATGTAGTTGGTTTCCTGAAAAGCATTCCCATGCCACCTCCACTACCTATCATGGAATTAAAATGATCTTTCTTGCCTGCTGTAATGATATAAAAGTCTTTTCCTACCAGGGTAAATACATTGTCGGATATTTCTTCAGGAGATATTTGTTGAAATAATTGGTTGAAATTCATCTTTTTGATATTTATATGTTTTATTTTATTGACTGGTGTAAGTACGGATCGGGGTCTAAGATAAGGTAACAGCACGCGAATTGCTCAAATTGTTTAATATATATAAGTCCTGAATTTACTTTTGGTCCGCTTTGGGAGGAACAACTGATTTAATGAGTCTGACTCCTAAATTAAATGCTTTTTGCAAATCCTCAGCCGATATTTGTTCTACACGATTAGATTTTTCTTCTTTATCCGGCATCTGATAAACATACTTTGAATAGTCGTCAAACAGAACTGTATCGGTCAACGTTAGCAGTTCGCAACTGCCCAATGTATGACCTATAACTTCTGAAAACCATAATAAAGAGTCCTTAATTCCTCTTTTTATACAATCATCACTATCCATATTCATTGTTGCTATCAACGCTGTTTTGAAACTTTTAGGTTTGGGGCCTTTGCCCATGTGGCCGTAATCAAGATATTGGAAAAGCAATCTATCCGTAAATGAACGCATCTGACCTGATAGATTTCCATAATAAACAGGCGAACCAAGCACAATGACATCTGATTTTTCAATACGCTCCAGTAAAGGTTTAAGCTCATCATTAAGTGTACAATGTGCAAAAGATTTTTTGTCTTTTAATTTACATGCATAACAACTAATGCAATCTGTATAATGTAAATCGAAAAGATTTACATATTCGGTTTCAGCACCCACCGATTTTGCGCCTTCAATGACTTGCTGTAACATTGTTGAGGTATTGCCTTGTTTTCGGGCACTACCACACAAAGCTATTAGTTTCATAAATTATCCTCCTGATTTATTGTTTTAATTGTTTGGTCAAAATTCATCTCTTTGACACCTATAGGTTTTATTGTTTCCATTTTCTGATTATTTATTTGATGCTATTTCCTTTTACTTGATTTGATGATGCAAAATTACCGGGTATTTCAACGATAAAATAACTATATTTGCCCTAAAAATAGTCCTAAAAGACTTCTTATGAGAATATGAATAGTTTAAAAGACTTTTAATAAGGATATAATGAATAGAAATCAAAATACAATTTAGGCATGAAAGATATTATCATTGAAAAAATTCAAAATTCAGAAATCGGCGAGATTGCAGATATTCTTACTGATGCGTTTGAAACAAATCCGGCATATTCAATAATTTTCACAAACAAAGATCATCAAAGAGAAGGTTTAAGGTGGTTGTTCAAAGCAAGTCTTACTCTCAATAATCACAAGCAGATCTTAACACGTGTAATTAAGGAAAAAGATACGGGGAAAATAATTGGAACATTTACTCTTATACCACCACCAGGAGTAAAGACTGGTGTTTTTATTTATTTTAAAATTGGAATAATAGATTTTATTAAAAGATTTGGTATAAAATCATTCATTCGAATGATGAGACTGGACAATATCAATAAATTAACTTTATCAAACTCTATAAAATCTGCAGAATTTCATTATTTGTCGATGGTTGTAATCCAAAAAGAATATAGAGGTAGAGGAATAGGTTCCTATGCCATAAAACAGGCTATTGAGGAACTTGTCTCTTCAAATCCTAGCAGTAATTTATTGGGATTAACAACGCAACTACCTGAAAATGTAGTATTCTATTCTCGTTTAGGTTTCTATCAACTTGACGAAGGATATATCGATTTCAAAGGGGACAGGTATTATAATTATAATATGAAACTAAATGTTGGACCGGAACGATAAACAGCAAACAGTACCGAGTATTATAAAAAAACTTGCTCAGTTGTTTGGAACGGAAATAAAAAACAGAAGATTAGAAATTCCTGAAAAATATGGCAAGGGTTATTGTACAGGATTTGTTTTTAATGAGCATATCCGAATGATAATCAGTAATTATGAGCTCAATGAGGATTTGGTGGTGGTAAATGAGGACATCGATGCTTCAAAGAGAATGATATTTTTCAAGTTTCAGAACATCTTTCCAAAAAAAGAAATAGTTATAACCGAAAGGCACGCAACGGAAATGCCTTCCGTACTGGTTGCAACCAGCACTATAAACACCGATGATCTTATTTTAATTCATACAAACACCGAAGTTGTCAATATAGAAGTAGATGCAACTTATTTGAACGAATTATTTGACTTGTCGGGAAAATCACCGGTTTTACAAAGTTTGTTACAAAACACGCAGCCTTTACTCTTCGAACAAATGATTTATCCTTCGTTACAAAAAATTGTAGATGAAATTGTAACTGAACAGGTTGATCCGGCTTTTGAATTATTTTACCGAAGGGTAAAGGCAGAAGAACTGATTTGCCGTTTGTTGATGGAGTTGGAAAAACGTGACGAGCAACAGCTTTATGCATTGAACGCACATGATATACAAGCTCTATACAAAGTAAAGGAGCAAATGCTTATGCATCTGGAAACTCCCCCGGTTATTGATGAATTGGCAGCATGTACCTGCATGAGTCCATCTAAACTGAAACGATTATTCAAACAAATTTTCGGCAACAGCATTTTCAGTTATTATCAGGAATTCAGGATAAAGGAAGCCGCCCGTTTGCTGAAAGAGGAAAAACTATCGGTTTCCGATGCGGGTTACCGAATGGGATTTACCAACCTAAGCCATTTCTCAAGGGTTTTTGAAGAACACCTAGGGATGAAGCCGAAACAATATAGCAGATCTTAGCTGTAAAGTATACTTTTCAATCCCCTGTAACTCTCACACGGCTTAAACGACTTGTCAGATTTTTAGTTGTCATTATTCTGATCTAACAATACAATTACCCGGGAACAAAAAAAAATCAGGAACATGACTTCAACATCGTGTTAACGCTATTCTGAACAAAACATATGAGATAGTAAAACTCAGGAGGGGGTAACTTTGTCTACTCACGGGGTGACCCAAAGTCACCCCGTGAATTGCTATTATATTCAGTGGGTGACTCAAAGTCACCCACTGAATAGTGTTATGAAATAGTTATTATAGTGCAGTTTATCGCGGAATAAAGGCCATGGGTTCGCTGGGTGTTCCCCAGCCGTGGGTATTTCCTCCCGAAACGCGGATATATATTTTCTGAACAGCTGTAAGGTTTCTTATTTCCAATCTCTTCAAACTCCCATAGTCAATTTCAGTTTCCCAACTTTCGGGATCATCGGGTGTGGTGGTTGTTTCCACTTTGTAGCGGTCGGCATCGGGTAGCGCATCCATGTAAATTTTCACGCTGCAAGGCACGCTTCCATCTTCCAGTCGTCTAATCACTGCCTTACCCGGTATATCATGTTGCATCGGTTCGTTGTTGCAATCGAAACCCGAAAGCAGAATAATGCTTATATCGCCATCGGCTACTTTGTTCACGTAAATAATAAGCGATTTCAGCATACTATAAACCACATCAGCCTGATCAGTAACTGCCTGAGCCTTTATTTTACTTCCATCTTTCGCTTTTATGGATGTGTCCAATTTGGTAATTTCCGTTTTGAAGATATCCAATGGAGGGTCGGGATTAGGGAAAGTCGTTTGGGCGGCATCCAAACTGGTGCTTACTCTACCTGACAAGTTGTAGATTTTCTGAGGGTCTTTGCTCTTTAAGTGCAAAACAGCGGTGTTTGTTTTCATACGTTCATTTTTATTTTTTAGTTAGTTGTCGTATGGAACTCGCTATGAACAGTGTCTTTGGTTTAAACAGATGTTTTAATGCTCGTTTCATTCGTTCATTTTTTAGGGTTTTACGCTGCCAAAATTACGGGGTTGGGATTTCCGTTCCAAATTTTTTCGGTTCGATTGCGTCCCGGATTATAAAACTGAACTCAATAGGTTTCCAAACTATTTTTTGTGCCGATATTTAACGGTTAGAACCCGTCTAATTTTCGATTGGACGGGTCTAAAAATATTTTAGAAGGCAACAAAAGATTTTTGGACGGCAACAAAAAGTGTCAGACCTCGACTAATTTTCAGTTAGAAGGGTCTAAAAATACTTTAGACGGCAACAAAAGATTTTTGGACGGCAACAAAAAATGCCAGACCTCGACTAATTTTCAGTTGGAAGGGTCTAAAAATATTTTAGACGGCAACAAAAAGTGTCAGACCTCGTCTAATTTTCAGTTGGAAGGCTACAAAAAATGTTTAGACTCATCTAATTTTCGGTTGGAATGGACAAAATACGTTGAGAGTTAGTGGGGGTGCGACTTCAAGTTGCGCCCCCATTAGGTTGGAGGGATCTTATTTTCAGCTCTACTCATACCTCTACTCAGGGGCTGACTCAAAGTCATACTTCTGCCCATCATTGCAAACGAGGGGGAGATGAAACAAGGGTACAACTTGGAACTAATCAAGAATGACGAAAGTCTATATCGACTTTCCGTCCTTTTGATACTCAGATCCCTATGTCTATTACTGAAGCGGAGACCAAGGTTGTGGCAGTGCAATGGTCGATGTGGCTTCTATGATTTGTTCCGGGCCGCCATGTGGCGGCCAGACACCGGCACCATAGGCACTGGCACGTAACATAGTGCGTTGCTCAAGGGAGGCGAAGCCCCAGATATGGGTAATCCGTGGTGGTCCGTCCAGCGCGTACATATTAATTACCAAATGAGCAGTGTACTCTTTAGCCGGCTCAATCGCGTTTTCCCATCCCAACAAGGTTGGCGGCAACCCTCCGGGCATAAGGCGGTAGGTGCGGAATTCATAAACGGAGCCAAAAGCGCGCGGCTCAACTGGCGGCAAGAACGGGAAGGGCATATAGCTCTCCATGCTAAGCGAAGTAACTACTCCGCCACCGTTGAACGGGTTTGCACTCAAAAGAGCACGGCGACGCTCTACTGCGAGGGCATCAGCCGTCTCAAAGCTTCGTAAAATTATTAGCCGACCGAGCGTGCCGATTTCAGTTCGCCATGAGCCTAACACTTTTCCTGTTGCCTGCGTGTCTGACACCCAGCTACTAGAGCGCTGCGAGACATCCTCAATGGAGAGTAACGGGCAAGATAGCGTAGAAATTTCGTAGAGCATGTCAAGAACCTCCTTTTAAATTTATATTAGTATGAATTAGTAAAAAACATTGATGAACTCTTTTTCATGCTATGTGCATTATTTTTCATAAGCTGAAAATTAAAAGTGCAAGATAGATCTTATTTTACAATAGCATATTAAGCATACAGTTAAATAATTAAAATTCAGCACAATAATTTGCTTTTAATAATATATTGTTTATTCTAATTGTATAGCACGGTTACAAACCTGTGCTAGTGGGGGGAGCTTCCTTTTTGAGGCAAGTATTTTCCGGTTGCAGAAGGACGAATTTAGTATAAGTAAACTACTCCGCTAATTCAGAACGAGTCAGATAAAAAAAAGAGAAGGTGTTACAAGATTTGTAACACCTTCAATTATATATGAGGACAAAGTATTTTGGTTGAATTATAATGCTGTAACAAATGTTTCAGTATCGCTTTCAACATTAGACTTATTATTGTTGACAGTAGCATTGATAAGCGTTAAGTACTTTTTGTACTGTGCGTCGCTTAATACAGATTTTACATTTCCCAAATTAAAATACATTGCTTTTTCTGCTGCAGCTTCGTTATTCTTTTTCAATGCAGATTCCATTTTTTCTTCTGTCATTGAAAATACCACCTCTAATTTTTCGGCTTGACTGTTATCTACATCTAAATAACGAACCAACCCGTAAAATGTGTTCTCATTGCTTAATGAGCTAAATACTCCGTACTTAGTTGTATCAAGAGCAAATGCACTAGTTGCTGTAACAACTACACCTAAAATAACCATTAAAATCTTTTTCATAACCAAACTTTTTAAATTTATTACACAATACCTATTAATAAAAAAACAAAGAATTCCCTTGTGATTTTTTACTTGGGTATTCTTTGTATTAGATTTGTCATATCAATTTATCCTTGATTGACGATACAAAAATATATGTTTTACAACATATAAATTGCATGTTTCGGGTTAAATCTTTCTATCGACATGAAAGTTTAACAATGAAGGTTGATTCTATAGTCCATTAATATATTGATATAATGTTGTTTAAGTGCAGTTTGTACACTTATATAAATTCGCCAAGAAAACGCTCTGAAAACAATGTTTTACAACATGTTTTCGAATGAAAGCTCATTTCTGGATGGAATTTAACTTTAGTAGAGATTTCTCAGTCAGTAATTTCGCTCCCGGCAATGAGTCGTGTGGTAGATTTAAGTTGCGATTATACTCAGAGAGTGACTTGAAGTCAACCCTGAGTTAAAGTCAACCCCTGAGTTAGCTTTGCAAACCCGAAGAAACCAACCCAAATTCTGCTGCTCGCGCTCTGTTGATTAATTTTCCATTTCTTATACCGCAATAATCGGCGTAAGAAGAAAATTCCCATCGATCCAGACATTACTTTTTGACGCAAAGTTTAAATTAAAACAAAAAACCCTACAGAACATAAGGTTCTATAGGGTTTTCTCTTTTGGCGGAAGCTACGAGATTCGAACTCGTGGTACGGTTGCCCGTACGTCAGTTTAGCAAACTGGTGGTTTCAGCCACTCACCCAAACTTCCAAAACTTCGCTTTAGCGGGTGCAAATATAGGAAGGAATTTTCGATTATCAAAACCAATTATGCTATTAGTTATTTATAATTCCGCCCCTACAATTATTTTTTATTGACATTCTGTATTTTAGACACAAAAAAAACTAAATAAAAAAAAGGCACTTTATTTCTTTTTAAATTATTTCAAAACAAATCAGTATTTTTGTAGGACAAAATAAATCTACAGATTTCTGAAAACCATGACTACAAAGAAAAAAACAAAAAAAAAGGGTAAGACATTGAGCAAACCTGTCAAATGGCTTATTTATGCTGCTTTAGCAGTTTTTCTTTATTTCGCTTATATTTTGTTTGCACCTAATATCCTGCTTCGAAGCAACGAAAAAGCATTTCTATGCATTCCGGACAGTAGTAGTTTTAATGATGTAACAAAGATTTTGGACAAAGATGCACGTGTGCTTAATATGTCGTCATTCCGTCAGGTGGCCAAGCTACTTAGTTACGGAACTAAGATTCACTCCGGCAGGTATGCGCTCAAATCCGGAATGAACAATTTCCAACTTATCAGAATCCTGAGAAGTGGCAGACAAACCCCTGTCAAGCTAACTTTTAATAACATCCGAACGAAAGAGCAACTGGCAGCACGACTAGGAAGCGAGTTAATGGCTGACTCCACCTCCATTCTCAAACTTTTGAATGACACATCGTTCCTTTCTTCTTACAATTTAGGGCCAAATACGGCTATTTCTATTTTCATTCCCAACACCTACGAAGTTTTTTGGAACCTGGATGCAAAGGAACTGTTCGAACGCATGAATAAAGAATACAAAAAGTTTTGGACCGATGAACGAAAAGCAAAAGCAGCTGCCATTCCTCTCACTCCTACAGAAGTTACAACCCTGGCATCTATTGTAGAAGAAGAAACGAATAATAAGCATGATCGCCCTATGGTGGCTGGACTTTACATCAACAGACTTAAAGCCGGAATGCCGCTGCAAGCAGATCCTACAGTGAAATTTGCTTTGAATAATTTTGGATTGAAACGCATTCTGTTTGTACACTTGCGCGCCGAGTCTCCTTATAATACGTATAAGCATGCCGGTTTACCTCCGGGACCTATTCGGGTAGCCACTGAGAACGGAATAGATGCCGTATTGAATTACGTCCATCATAATTACATGTATATGTGTGCCTCCGAGACATTGAACGGCGAACACAAATTTGCGGTTACATGGGCAGAGCATATGGTCAATGCAAAAAAATACCGTCAGGAATTAGACGCCAGAAAAATCAAATAATAAAAACAACAAAAACTCTCCTTTTTAGGGAGAGTTTTTTGTTTGTCTATAACCCGCTAACGATAGCCGGATTAAATATAATTTACTTCAGGAGTCAGTTCTATTCCATATTTCTCTTTCACCGACTGTTGAATCTCCTGAGCGAGATACACAATTTCTGCACCGGTTGCTCTACCCGTATTGACCAGAACCAAAGCCTGCTTATCATGTACTCCTGCCCTGCCAATCTTTTTACCTTTCCACCCGCATTGGTCAATAAGCCAACCGGCAGGTACTTTTTCTTCTGTCTCTGAAACTGTATAATGGGGGATATTGGGGTGTTTCTCTTGCAAAGCCATGAAGTGTTCTTTTGATATTACAGGATTCATAAAAAAACTTCCGGCATTACCCAGCACTTTTGTATCAGGCAATTTGCTTTCTCTTACCGCTATAATCGTCTGACGGATTGTTTGCAGGTTCACATCCCCAGTCTTCAGAACTTCTTCTTCCAAATGCTGATAATTCAGTTTAAAATGCGGCTTTTTATCTAAACGCAATAAAACAGAAGTAATAATATACTTTCCCTTCAGGTCGCTCTTAAAAACACTGCTACGATAACCGTAACAACATTCTTCAACTGTGAAAGACCGTACAGTTGCAGCTTCCTTAGCTACTGCGTAGACTTCGGATATCACATCCTGTATTTCCACTCCATAAGCACCGATATTCTGCACAGCCGCCGCTCCTACCTCACCGGGAATCAACGACAGGTTCTCAACCCCTCCCCAACCGTTACTCACACAATACGCCACCAGATCATCCCATATCACCCCCGATCCTACTTCAACATATACACGATTGTCATCTTCCCTGATTTTTTCAATGCTTTTTATAGCCGAATGCAATATCACTCCACTGTAATCTTTCAAAAACAACAGATTACTACCACCTCCAATGTGCAAGAAAGGTTGATTAGTCACAATTTCAGACGTCAACACTTCCTGCAGCTCTTCTATCGAACTGTATTCTACGAAATAATCTGCCTTCACATCAATACCAAAAGTATTATACGGGAGCAAGGATATATTCTGGGTAATTTTCATTTATCCGATTTTTGTTGTAATTAATTCTATATTGGATTCAAGCTCTTGCGGATGATACCACAAAATTTCTTTGTCGCGATTAAACCAGGTAAGTTGGCGTTTAGCATACCGCCGTGAATCCTGCTTAATCATATTGATGGCAAAATCCAGTGTCCAGTTTCCATCCATATATTCGTATAACTCTTTGTAGCCCACAGTATTCAGCGTATTCAGCTCTTTAAACTTATAGAATTGCTCTGCTTCCTGAAGCAATCCCTCACGCATCATTATTTCAACCCGGGTATTTATTCGCTCGTACAAATCAGGCCTTGGCCGATTCAGTCCAACTTTTAGGATATTAAAACTTCGGGCTTTTCTAACACCTGTCCGCAATTCAGAATAAGGGTTACCGGTGATTGTACAAATCTCCAAGGCATGAAGAATTCGTTTGGGGTTTTGCAAATCAACCTGATCATAATGTAACGGATCAAGTTTCTTTAATTCAGATTGTATAAATTCTAAGCCAAATTCGGAAAATTGTTTTTGCCAATAGGCTCTTGTTTCAGCATCGACGGTTGGAATTTCGTCCATCCCATTACAAATCGCATCAATGTACATCATCGAACCACCAACAAGCAAAACAACTTTGTGTTGCTGAAACAGTTCATCCAACAGTTTTATGGCATCCTGCTCATATTGTCCGGCATTGTACTCATCATGTATGGAATGCGAACCAACAAAATAATGCTTAACTCTGTTCAATTCCTTTTCGGTAGGTGCAGCTGTACCAATCTTCAATTCCCTGTAAAACTGTCTGGAGTCCGAAGAAACTATCGGACAACCAAAATGCTCTGCCAGACTAAGACTCAACTTGGTTTTACCCACGCCAGTAGGCCCTAAAAGAACAAGCAACGTTGGTTTTTCAGGGTTCAATTCCATACTAAGAATTTCAGAGTCTTTTTTATTCATTTATGCTGTAAAAATATACAAAACATCTTATCAACAAAAAAAGACAGAAAATAATACCTGCTTATTTTCTGTCTTTTTAAAAATTTCTTTTATTATCAGAATTTCGGATCTTCAGAAAACAAACTACTGTCGTCAAAATTCATTTCGCCATAACCTTCTTCGTCAAGTTCGTCCAGCTCAAAATCTTCATCTCCATAAAAGTTCTCGTCAATACTTACCTTCGGAGCAGCGGTTATTCCTTCTTCCACCATTATTTGTACAGGTGCATCTCCTTCCGAACTAACGCATTCAGCTTTATCAAGATTCTTTCTTGGAATAATATCGGTCATTTCCATAAAAAATACCCGATCAGACATCATATCAAAGACATAAAGTAGTTTTTGATTTTCGTCTACGATTAACTCTTCCAGTTTTGTGTCTTCCATCACCAGATTATCGTATTCCGAACTCGATTCCATTTCAACCAAAGTCACTTCCTGTCCTTTTTCCCAATTATCCGAACACAAAAAGAATGACGTCATCTGATTTTTCTCATAATTCACAGAATCGAGAATTGCATTATGCAAATCGAAGAATGTCGCTTCCGAATCGATAGTGATTATGCGCACAAAATTATCTACCTCATCAGATAGAATTGTGAATTTATATACCATGTTTGTTTGTTTTAATTTCGGTTGTAAAAATACAATATTATTTCCTATTTTCATAGAAATGACATAAAGTAATTTCGCAAAAAAAGCTACTATTTATCATAGCAGCTTTCAAAATCTAGTATAAACAATATAAACTAACCCACTTTCAGTAAGCTAGTTAGTGTTTTAGTTTCTCTTCTATTTCACGTACACTTGAACGGAAATTTTTATCACTATCCATCAAATCATTAACGATTTTACAAGCGTGTAATACGGTAGCATGATCACGTTGCCCGATGGTATTTCCGATAGAAGACAAGGAACTTTTGGTCAACTGTTTTGATAAATACATGGCAATCTGACGAGCCTGAACAACTTCGCGTTTACGGCTTTTAGTCGAAATAGCATCAATAGACAAAGAGAAATACTCACACACCACGTCGCGTATTTTCTCAACAGTATTGACTTTTCTGGTGATATTTACAATACGACTAATTACTTTTTCAGCCAAAGCAACATCAATTGGCATATTGGCCAGGGTTGAGTGAGCCAGAAGAGATACCAGCACGCCTTCTAAGTCACGAACATTGTCAACCACATGCTCTGCTATAAAATCAACCACTTCGTCCGAAATTTCAAGACCATCGCGGTAAATCTTACTTTCCAAAATGGATCTGCGTAATTCAAAATCCGGTTTTTCAATTTCTGCTGACAATCCCCACTTGAAACGGGTCAACAAACGTTGCTCTAAACCAACCATAACAATCGGAGAACGATCTGATGTCAACACCAATTGTTTACCTGTTTGATGTAAGTGATTAAAAATATGGAAGAAAGTATTCTGAGTTCCTGTTTTCCCCGCAAATTCCTGAATATCATCAACGATCAACACATCGATAGTTTGGTAGAAATTAAGGAAGTCATTAACCGTATTACTCCTTACCGCATCTGTATATTGAATTTGAAAAGTATTGGCTGAAACATACAAAACGCGCTTTTCAGGGTGTAATTGTTTGGTCATTACCCCGATAGCATTAGCTAAGTGAGTTTTCCCCACACCGGATTGACCGTAAACAAATAGCGGGTTAAAAATATTCTTTCCGGGCTCATTACCTATGCTTATACCGGCCGTACGAGCCAGTTTATTGCTATTTCCTTCAATAAGGTTATTGAAATTATAAGCAGGATTAAGCTGTGGATCTATTTCGGGTAACTGAGGTTTGTGATATGGATTTACATAAGAAGAGTTGCTTCCTGAGCTTTTCTGTTTAGTTTGTTCAGCAGCACTTGGAATCTGAGTTCCTCTTCCGCTTGATTTATCAATTAAGACACGGTACTCTAAACGTGTTCCTACTCCCACTTCACGATAAAGCGTCATGCGCAAAAGATCAATATATTTTTCCTCGATGTATTCAACGAAGAATTGACTTGGCACCTGCAATACAAATATGCTATTTTCGTACTTTAAAGCAACGATGGGAGCAAACCAGGTATTGTAAGACGCTTCGCTGATATTGTCTTTAATAACGCTTAGACAGCGATTCCATAACTGATCGTGATTATTCAACATTTTGGTTTTAGTTCAAAAAAAAAAATTAATTACTTCAAAAAATACAACAAACAAATAGTTACGAACAAAATAGCTTTATTTTATTTCGTGATTTTCAGTTCTACAAAAATCTAAAACTTTTTCGAGAAAAAAAAATCATTTTTCTTTCATTTTTTTTTAATCATTATCATTGTTTTTAATATCAGAACATTAGATAAATCTACTGATTTACAAACAGTTAATTGTAACACGTTTGTAATATCGTTGATTATAAAGCGCTTATCAAATTGATAGCATATTTGAAAATACAGGGGCTAAAAAAGCCGAAACACTTGTTAACAAAAGGTTTCGGCTATGAAAATATTGAAATATATTTTTTTTCGTTATTTTCGTTATTTAGAATGCGTAAAAATAAGACTCCTATTTAGTTTTACTTCCAAAGAGCGAAAAATGAACATATCGTTTCGGATTTTTCTGTAAATCTATTAAGAGTTTATCGGAGCTCGCAGCAGTATTTGACAAGTTGATGTATAAATCTTTATTGTTCAACAACAGTCCAAGTGTACCCTCGGAATTATTAATTTTATCGGTTATCAAACTGAGGTTGGAAATAGTATGATTTACGCTGGCAAAAGTGGCTGCATAATCTATCTTTTTTAAATTACCACTTATCTGTTTAAAATCAGACGTCACGCCGTTTACATCGCTTAAAATACGGGGCACTTCGTTGTTCATCATTTTCTTCAATTGTGAGGAACTGACGGCTAAATCAGCAGTGGTATGTTCAATTGATGAAAGGCTTTTAGTGAGATCTTTATTTTCAACTAAAACACGTACTGAGCGAATCAGTGAATCGGCTTGTAAGGAGATACTTTCAATCTTGGGTATTAAGTCACCTGAGAGCTGTGCCATCAAGCCTAAACCAACTTTTGACTCTATCGTATCACCGGGTTCATGCATTGCCTGCGATGACGTTATAGGTGAGTATACCAACTGAACGGCCTTCCCACCCATTATACCATCATCATAAAGTTCCATCTTCGTCCCTTTCGGCAGCTTTATATCTTTAGAAACAGAAATCTTTATTACGAATGATTCCTTTTTCGAAAAATCATAACTTATCTTCTCAACCTGACCTACTTTGTATCCTTTTACATAAACGGGGGTAGATGGCACCAAACCACCAAGATTCTCGTAGGAGCCATAATAATAGCTTACAGGTGTAAATATGCTGATTCCTTTCAGGAAATTCAATCCGAAATACAACACAAAAATAGCTACAATAGCCATTATACCTACTTTTACTTCGCGTGTAAAATAATTTTTCTTCATTCTTTGTTTTTTAATAATACTTCCGATAAATCTACAGAGAAACTGGTTATTTGCTTAGCCTAGAAACCTCTTTGGCTGTCAACTTCCTATCACCCTGAAATGCGATGATAAAAGCATCGGGAAATTTAGACAGTATTGATCTTCGAAC
>Ga0302208_10000520_pt1 | contig 18103 bp, 8 predicted proteins | sample II_Fen_E2_3_FD_194577 | JGI IMG/M metagenome (GOLD analysis project Ga0302208, IMG submission 194577) | Peat permafrost microbial communities from Stordalen Mire near Abisko, Sweden - II_Fen_E2_3 | ecosystem: Environmental > Terrestrial > Soil > Wetlands > Permafrost | place: Sweden: Abisko...
CTCCTCCTTCGTATATAAGGCCAACGTTGCCAAGTCACCTTATGGAACCTATCGTAAAATCGGGTTCTTCAAATGCAGTTGGGCGGCATCCACCACCCCACTCGTCAATAAATACGGTGCCTACATGAACAACCTGATGATCATCAATCTGGGCTATGCCGGCACGATAGAGTTCAAGACTCCGACCATCGTGAAAGGAAAATACAAAGTGGTATTCTATTATGGCGGAGCAGCTGGTCTGAAAGGTTATTATACCGGCGGAAGTCTGACCAAGATCAATCTCGATGATTATCAACGCTCGCTGTATATGTGGAAAGGCTTGCCCGCCAAGTTCACGGAAGTATCCAAACAGCTCAATTCGAACGCAAGCGGAGTCGCTTCGGACGTACTTTGGGATGTGGTTCAATTCGACCGTTCAGAAAGCCATACTTTTAAAGTGACCTTAATGGACATCAATGCCAAGACAAATGCCAATTATCGCCAGATGTGGGATTATGTAGAGTTCGTACCGATTACAGAATAAGGAATATGAAAACAGTAAAAATACGAGGATTTTTCGCGTGCTTCCTAATGGTCGGAGGCCTCCTCTCCTGCCAGAATGCTTGGGAAGACCATTATACGCAGTCCACACTGGAATCGGAAGACTTAGTCATTTGGTCCGGTGACATTGAAAGTTACATCAAGGCTCAGACCGACTTGACACGAATGGACTCCTTGCTTCAAACTCAGGGCATGTATACACAAACGGCTGTTACAAACGGTTACACGTACATTGTTTATAACAATGCTGCCATGTCTGAACGCAATACTGCAAATGATGCGGATTTGGCCCTAAACAGTGTCTCAGACATTTCCGTCTCACCGACCAAATTGGTGAAAGGATTCGGCATAGGTACCCGATTGGGCAAAAATATTTGGGTAAACAAATTGGATAGCACCACCTACCTGGACAATTTCAAGTTGACCAAAAAGATAAAAGCAACCAACGGTTATATCTATTATGTTGAAAAGGTGGTGCCCATCCGCAAATCCGTTTACGACATGTTGAAAAGTCTGGGAAGCAACTATTCACAGTTTGTCTCCTTGGTGGAAAAATACGAAGAATCGTACTTTGATCAGGCAAACAGTACGCCAACCGGGGTGGACCAGCAGGGAAATGTGACATATGACTCCATCATTTCGGTGCGCAACACCCTTATGGATCGATATACGGTGGACGGATTGAAGATGTGGGACATGCGGTCTGAAAATTACCTCAGCACCATGTTCATTCCAACCAACAATCAAGTAAACAATGCCATTACAGCGGCTCTCGACAGCATCCCCTTATGGTTGAACAGGGCGGCCACTGCAGACGACAGGACCAAGTTTGAAAAATGGATCGTTCGTTCTTGCTTCGTTGATAGAAGACTGTCCGCTGAAGATGTCGCTGCTTCGGCTCCGGATTTTGATTGTGTGGGCGGCTATCAGATGATCATCGACAAGACTCAGGATGCCAAAACCTACGATATCATTGACCCTGCACGTTGGCGGCCTTCGGTTCAGACAGCCGATGTGAACAATCCTGTGGCTTTGAGCAATGGTGTGGCGTATTACCTGAACAATCTGAAGATTCCGAATCACATCGTCATCTATCGTGTTAAATCCAAGTTTTATGAACTCTGGGGGGCTATGACGGCAGCACAAAAAACGAAATATTTCCGTTGGAAAAACTGGGTTGAACCACAAATTCTGAATGATGCGCAAAGCAGTTTCACACTCTCTGCAACTTTGCCAACCATGTATTACCATGTTCTGACAGCCATTCCCAGTGCCGAAGCAATCAGAGACTCCTTGGTTTGCAGTGTGAATTATGATGGCTTGCTGTTTAATTCCGCCACCAATAAACTGACAGAAGCATCGCTGCCTGCGGGTGAATATTACCTTCGAATGGGTTTCAAGCATAGTCTGCGCTATTCCATCAACATTTGGTTCAACGACCGAGAATTGGTGAAAGACATGCTGTTGCAGGCTACAGGTTCCAACTTCCATTTCGATCGTGGTTCTGCAAGCGACCTGGATTATTATGGTAGTTCCTCCATTTGTTATCCGGAAGGGTTTGATTGGAGATATTGGTATGAAAAAGATCCGAAGTCCGTTGCATACGATACGGACGGATATCAAGTGGCCATCGTCACCATACCCAGGAGTGGGAATTTCACCATTACCATCGAGTCCAATGACGACTCATACCTGTATGACCCTACCAATCTTCGTACTAAAAACAACGTCACACAACTGATGATGTACCATTGGTGCTTACGTCCTACCAGGAATAATTATTAAATGAAAGAGGATATGATGAAGAAAACTATTATACTGGTCCTTTTCACTTGCGTGTTGACTTTTAACCTGTTAGCTCAAGGCACGATGCTCATTGGCAAAGTTCAGGGTACGGACGGAATGCCTGTTGAAGGCGCCATTTTTTCTGTTTCAGATGGTCAATCCTCTGTCATCTCCGGGAAAGATGGATCGTTTAAATTGGCCGTCACCAATAAGAAATACACCTTGAAAATTGTAGCTGAAGGCTTCTATGAAAAAGAATACCCCTTGAGCGGAAATGTGATACCTAAAACAATCGTTCTGATCCCGGTGACGGAAGTGAAATACAACGGTTCGGTTAAATTGCCTGATTATACAGAGCTAAGGGAATACAAAAGCGCCAGTACGCAAGGCGTGAAAAAAATGGACTTGAAAAAGGACTTCACCATCGATTTGGCCATGCAAGACGAAGTGACTGGTTTGAAAATTACCCGCAAGAGTGGAATGCCAGGGGAAGGTGGTTATCTAAACTTACGAGGCATCCATTCATTTGTTGCGGGCAACTCACCTCTCATCGTCGTGAATGGTGTGCCACATTTCGGCAATGAAGAAATTTCCGACGTCATCAATGGCTATTCCAGAAGTTCCCTTTTCGGTTTCAACACACAGGACATTCGCAGCATCACCGTCCTGAAGGGTGCCGATGCTGCTGTCTATGGTTCACTTGGATCGAATGGTGTCATCCTCATCGAAACGGAACAGGCCACTTCAAACAACTTGGAAACCAGAATTTCCTTTAATGGTCAGTATGGTATCAGCACACCCAACCGAAGCATTCCTGTCCTTGACGTTTCAGACTACAAGACGTATCTTCAGGACATCGGGATGACACGTTACAACCTCATTTCTTCGCTTTACACCGACTATCCATTTCTGCAGAACACAGAAAATTACGATTCATACCTTTTCAACAACAATACCGATTGGAACAAGGAGGTTCAGGGTCCGGCCTTTGTAACGGACAATGTGTTTCGGGTAGAAGGGGGCGATGAAATTGCCAAATACAACATTGCATTTGGGTATTCTTCAGAAGGCGGGGTATTGGGAAACACGTCCACCAACCGCTATCATACCCTGATCAATTCCAACATCATGGTGAGCAGGGATGTCGATATTTTCACCAATGTCGGTTTATACTATGTCAACAGCAAACTTCAGGAGCAGGGAAGCGAAACGGCCACCAACGCCATCACGTCCTCTTACCTGATGATGCCGATGCTGAGTCCGTTCAAGAAAGAGCCGAGTGGCAACATTCTGAATGGATATTCCACCTACAACGGATGGAATGTGATCAGTAATCCCACGTTCGCCTATGACAACGTCAGTAATCCTGTCGCCATAGTAAACACGGTGGACGCTACCGACAAAATTTACGACGCCAACATTCGCTTGGGCTTGAACTACAGGGCCAACCGATATCTGACGTTGACCGGAATGGTCAATCTGTATTACAACTACACGGAAGAAAGCATCTTCATTCCGGGTGTAACCGACAGGGCCATTGTTCCTCAATATTTCAATACCGGCTTGAATACGGTTCGCAAGGGAGTTATTCAGAATTCTACGAATTATTACGGCCTCAGCGCTTTGTACAAACGCACTTTCAATAAAGTTCATCAGGTTTTGACCAATGCCGGTGTACGTTACATGGGCCGCACTCTGGAGTATGACCGTGCAGCAGCATACAACACGCCCAACGACTACAATCAAACCCTTGGTACGGCATCGGACGACAGAGATATTTCCGGTAACAACGTAGAATGGAAGTGGCTCAATTACTACCTTCATACCGATTACATCTACGACCATTTACTGAAATACACCTTCAATCTGGCAGTAGACGGGTCTTCTGTTTCTGGCGTGCAAACGGACCGTTTTGGATTGTTCCCCTCATTTGGAGTGACGTTCATGTCCGCCAATTTGGGAATTCTTCCATCATCTATTTCGCTACTCAATGTTACGGCCGAAGTGAGCAGAACGGGTAACAGCCGCTTCTCCTCCAACTACTCAAAAAACTATTACCAGAATTCCAACTTCTTCAATCTGGGTACCATTACCCGCTCCAACGTGCCCAACACCAAGTTGCAATGGGAAAAGAAAGATCAGTTGGATGTCGGATTGGATCTGTCCATGTTCGACAATAAAGTGAACATGCAGGTAAATGGTTTTTCAGCCAATTCCTTCGACTTGCTCGTTGCCCGCAATGTTTCCAGTGTTTATGGCTCGAGTCAGTATTACGACAATGTCGGTCAAATTGCAACCAAGGGTTTGGAGCTTGCTCTGCGCATCAATCCGATCCACACGAAGGATGTGGATGTCATTGTCGGGGCATCTGCTTCGCGGGCTTCCAGCATTGTGAAATCGTTGGGAAACAGCAGGGAATTGATCACTTCGCTGAAATCTTTCAACGGGGATGATGCCACGATCATGTTGCGGGAAGGCCAATCGCCCTATCAATTCTATGGCTACCAGACGAATGGCGTTTATGCCACAACCGATGAGGCAGTGGATGGTGGTTTGACCAATATTTACGGAAAGCCTTATCAAGCCGGAGATGTTCGGTTCGTAGATAAAGTGGTGGATGGCACCATCAATGCCAAGGACAAAGTACTGCTAGGTAGTGCCGCCCCCGATGTCTATGGCGGAATGAATATGTCCTTTCGTTACAAACAAGTTTCCCTACTCGCCGAGTTTGGGTATTCGGTTGGCAACAAAGCCTACAACGCATTGCGTAGAAACCTGGAATCGATGCAGTATTTCTACAATCAGTCCGGCTCCGTGCTCAATCGTTGGCAAATTGAAGGGCAGCAGACCAAGATGCCGCGTGCAGCCTATGGAGACCCTTCCGGCAACAATCTGTTTTCCGACCGTTGGATAGAAGACGCTTCCTACCTCAAGTTGAGAAGCATCACGCTCCGATATGATTTCAAGAATGGCTTGCTCCATTTCTGCCGACAGGGTTCTTTGTATTTGGTTGCAGAAAATCTCTACACGTTAACCAATTATCTGGGCAGCGATCCTGAATTCTCGTATTCGTACAATGAATCCATGCAGGGAATCGATTATGCCAAAGTATCCTTGCCGATTACCGTAAAAATGGGTGTCAGCTTAAACTTCTAATGATTATGAAACGACTATTCAAAAGCTTTTTCCTGCTGAGCATACTGGCTTTATCCGCTTGTACGGAATTCTTCAATACGGACCCTGACAACATAACCAATTCCAAGGATTATATTTCCAAAGATGACGAAATGTACAAAGGTTATCTGGGTATTTTGACCAAGATGCAACAGGCCGGCGACCAGGCCATTTTTCTGACAGACACCAGGGCGGATTATATGGAAGTGACCGGTAATGCTCCGGTGGAGCTGCAGGATATCTACAATTACAGGGATACCAAAGGCAATTCTTATGCCAATCCTCTCTGCTATTATGCCGTAGTCATTGCCTGCAACGACTTTGTAAGTAAAATGCGCGAATACCATAATCGCATTGGCGACAGCATGGACGAAGCCTCGCAAAACGACTTCAACAGCCTAATAAGCAGTGCTATACGCATTAAAGTATGGGCATATTACACGCTTGGCCGCATCTATGGCAAGGCCTATTGGTTTGACGATCCCCTCGTTGAATTGAGCAACCTGAACGATTTGACCGTCTTTACCCCGTTGAACGATATGGGTGCCATTGTGAATAAGTGCGTGCAATTACTTGATTCCGGTCTCGTCGTTTATAAGAATCAACGGATTCCAGCCAATCTGGAAATGAACTGGGCCACGTGGTTGGATCCTGAAAGCGCCAATCAGGACGCTTACCGCTATTGGAATTACCTGACTCCGAACTGGCTTTTACTCCGCTGCGAATTGCTCTCCTGGCGGGGAACGCAGGCAGATTGGTTGTGGATGAAGGACAACATCATTCAATTTATTTACGACGCACAATCGAAAGTTGCCGACACTTGGATTACCAGTCCGAACTCCATGTATGCCTGCAATATTCCACTCACAGGCACCTATTACCAACAGTTCTTTACTGAACAGATCGGGAACAAATATTCCATGGTTTCAGGCATCATGTATGATTACGCGAACGATCAGACCAACCGTCTGGTGGAGTATTTCTGCCCGCAATACCCTGGTAAATATTATCTGCGCCCATCTTCGTATGCCATCGGTAAATATCCTGAAACCGACCTTCGCGGCATTACTCAGAAAATAACCATGAACGTGATAAACGGGGATACATGCTTCACTAAAAATTACTATTTTAGAGGAAGCTATCTGAAAGCAAAAATCTTTGAAATCATGCCGACCATCATTCTGCAACGTGGTCAGGATTTCCATTTTCTATTGGCTGAGGCCGAAAATCATCTCGGACATTGGCGGCAGGCTCGATGCATTCTCAATGAGGGTTTGACCAATGAATTCACCTATGCCAGCTACATGCCCAGCGACTGGAATGCAAATTACTCCACTTGGTGGGGTCCTAGCGGCGGTTATGGCGATGTTGGCCTTGTAGGCAGTGTACGTGGTAGAGATCATGTGCTTCCTGAACCCACAGATGTTGGTTACAATCTTTCAGAGGCTGAACGCATCCGTTTGTATGATCTGGCTTTGGCCGACGAATATCTGTTGGAATACCCGGGTGAAGGGAAGGCTTACAGCTACCTGATCAAAATGGCGGAACGTCATCACGAACCGTCCATCATCGCAGATCGGGTCGTACCCAAATATCCCTTGGCTAAACAGGCCGAGATTCGAAGTACCATCGAAAGTGGTGGCTATTGGGTTGACTGGGATTTAAAGGGTGATAATGAATAAACTTTATAACTACTAACTTAATACTAATTGTATGAAAAAACATCTTTTACTCTTAATTGTATTGTGTCTTTCGTTTGCGATGCAGGCGAAAAACACGCTGGTATCAACCAAAACTGCGTTCACTACAGCCTGGGGTGTTGCTGCCAATGGTGACACCATCACGGTGGCTTACAACGGTGGTGTCATTTTGAACACTGGTGCTGTTAACCTGCCAGCAGCAGGTGGCGTAATTACTGTCAGAGGACTATCTCCGGATTCACTTCCAATTATCCAGTCTGAGTTTGACGGAGTGACGCTTGCCGATGGTGTGACCACTGGTCTCATCTTTGAAAATCTGCATATACAGTACCAGAAACCAGATGGAACTTCAGGTCAGGTCATCTATTTCAACAAGAAATACGCAAATATGACCAAGGTGATTTTCCGCAATTGTGAAATCTCCAGAACTGTTCGCAGTTTGTTCCGCAGCGTTAAGCCTGACAGCATTTCACCCACACAAAGATGGGCCAGCTGTGGTGATGTGGAATATTTTGAAATGTCCAATTGTAAAGTGCACAACACGACGTTGACAAGTGGCAATAACTGGCCATTGGTCTATTTTGGCCATTTACCAGTTGAAGTTAATTTCAAAAACAATACCTTTTATGACTTGCCTTATCTGAAAGACATCTTCACGATGAATTATGCAGACGCCAATCAAGGTCGTAATGCCATCATTAATTTTGAGAACAACACGGTTTGTTTTTCACCTTCTCAAGCAGCGCTCATTGCTACCGGTTCTTATTTGGGTCAAGAAGCACAGTTCAACATCAAGAACAATGTTTTTCTTGTCCCGAACTGGGTGAATGCCACCAATTTGGACCCTGCGACGTATGCCAAACCCAAAATTTTGTCGGCTCGTTATGGCATAGTCACTGCATCGAATAATTTGGTTCAGGGGTACAACAGTTGGGCATCAGGTCAATCTCTGGATGTCGATCTACAAGGAGGATTCGTTTCCCTGGACACCATTCCTCAATATACCATGGCAAGCCTAGGAGTTGCATGGACGGACTTTACCGACCCTGCAAACGGAAAATACACCTATATGAGTAGTTGCCCGCTTGCTACGGCAAGCAGCACCGGCGGCCCTATTGGAGACCCCCGCTGGGTCCTGTCCTATGTAAACCCGAGAAGTCTGGTTGCCAAGGCCAATATTACAGGTGCAGTCATTACGCCCCTTAAAGGTCTTTATGAAGACGGAACTTCCGTAAAGCTTACTGCATCTGTTGTTGTCGGTTATAGCTTCAAAGCATGGAAAGATACTTTGGGGAATTTGATTTCAACAGCCAATCCTTATACGTTTACCATCAATTCGAACGTCAATGTGGTTGCCACGTATGAAGCACGAACCCCGTGTGCTGTGAATGTTGCATTAACGGGCTCAAAAACGGCAACTTATTCCATTTCACCGGTTCAGTCGACCTATTATTTGGGTGATGTGATTACTACTACGGTGAATACGCACTACATCAATGATTTGTTGAATTGGAGTGACGGAAAGCTTACAACTGTGCGTATAGACTCATTGATTGCTCCTTTGAATATCACTGCATCGTTCTATGAATACCCGTACCTGCTGAGTTGGGATTTCCATCAACTGACTGCAAACAATGCAACGTTCAACAATCTTGCAGCCAACCACTTCAAGGACACACTGAATATGGGAAGCATGTATTATGTAGGTAAAGACACGCTCTCGCCAAATTTCCAGACCCGTAACAACAAATTCGCGGCAGCTGAATTGGCCTATTGCGCCTTGCGTAAAACACCTGCTGCCAACTTTGCAAATCCCGATTACCTGGTCATCCGATTCTCCACCAAGGGTCAGACTGGCCTCAAAGTGAAATCGGCCATCGCCTCCGACAATTACATCCAAAAGGTTCAGAAAATGCAATATTCCCTGAATGGCGTGGATTATGTGGATTTTGCTGCCGAAACCTTACCAGATGGATTGACTGCTGCATTCAGCACTTGGTTCAACCTGGACGGTTCGCTACCTGTTGAAGCCAACAATAGGGATACGTTGTATGTTCGCTGGAAATCAGACCCGACCAGTGCGCTTATTGCAAGTTCCGATGTCGCTGCGACCTTTGAATATGTCTACATTTCCAAGATTGTAGTGTTAAGCGATCAAGGCAACGGTGTTGCATCCAACAAAGAAAGTACGATGGTTGCCTATTCCTCTGGCGGAACCCTATTCATAAGGACCGATAAAGCTCAAATGGCAAACATCTACAACTTGATGGGCCAATGTGTTCGCACAACACGGCTGAATGAAGGTCAAAATGAAATCAAAGGTTTGAATCGCGGGATGTATATCGTTCGTTCTGATAATAAAATAACGAAGGTTATCCTATAAATAGCTCCTCCACCTCAAAGGGCAGTATGATGACAAAAAGTGTCATTGTACTGCCCTTTTTCCGTTTTATAAAAAATGTCAAAAAATCGACAGAAAATATATTTTTATTCCACACATTTTACAAAAAAGCACCGTATCATTGTCTTTCAAAACACACCTTTTTGAAAATCTAATTCTGATCGAATGAAAAACAGACTTTTCTTACTAATCGCGTTTCTCGCTTTTTCATTTTTTTCCTTTGCCCAGCAGAAAACAGTCAAGGGCATTGTGAAAGATGAAAGAGGAGAACCTGTTATTGGAGCTACCATCGTAGCGAAAGGAACGACCAAAAGCATCATCTCAGATGTGAATGGCAATTTCAGCTTTAACGTACCAACTTCGGCCACCACCATTATCGTATCATCGATAGGAATGGATAAAAAAGAAGTGGAAATCAAAGATGGAACAATGGCCATCGTTCTTAAAGATAACGCCTATTCATTGAATGAAGTTGTCGCCATTGGTTACGGAACCCAACGGAAAAGAGATTTGACAGGCTCGGTTTCATCCGTCAGTGAGAAATCACTTAGGGACATCCCGGTAGCAACGGTAGCCGAAGCGTTGACCGGTAAAATGCCGGGCGTACAGGTTACAACGACAGAGGGTTCCCCCGATGCAGAAATTAAAATTCGTGTGCGCGGTGGCGGATCCATCACGCAAAGCAACTCTCCGCTATACATCGTGGACGGTTTTGCCAGAGACGACATCAAGGACATTTCACCGAGTGAAATCAAGTCCTGCGATGTATTGAAGGACGCTTCTTCCACGGCCATTTATGGATCTCGCGGAGCAAACGGAGTGCTCATCATTACGACAAAATCGGGTGAAGCAGGTAAAACAAGGATCAACTATTCCGGATATGCCGGTATCAAGAACATTACCAAGGAACTGAGCGTACTTTCTCCCTACCAGTTTGCTCGGAAGCAATATGAACGGGCTCTTTATGGTGATAACAAAGTGCCAAGTGAATTCGAAACCTATTTCGGAAGTTTTGGTGATTTGAATTTGTACAACTATATGAATGGGACCAACTGGCAGGACAAGACTTTTGGCAGAACGGGTACGACCCAGAATCACAGCATTTCTGTGACAGGTGGTACCAAAATTTTAGATTATGACGCAACCTTCAGCCGTATTGACGACAAAGCCATCATGATCATGTCCGATTACAGCAGAACCAATGCCAGTGCGAAATTAAATATCAACCCTTATAAGTGGCTGAAGGTCAATTTAGCAGCACGTTTTTCAAACACAGTGGTCAACGGCTCTGGAGCAAACGATGTGTCGGGAGCTGAAAAATCGACCAACGACTCTCGCGTAAAAAGCGCGGTGGTTTATCAGCCCATCAATCTGACCAACCTTGTCGCTCAGAATGATGATGAAGATGCCATTTCGAACTTGTATTCTCCCATAGTCAACTCTCAGGACAATAACCGATATCAGAATACTAACGATTATAGACTGAACGGTGGTGTGAACCTTCTTCCTACCAAGAATTGGAGTCTCAACTCTAATTTCGGTTGGCAACGGACGACGAAAGATGACGAGCGTTTTTATGGACTGAGCTCTTATTTTGTCAAGGATGGTGGTGCAGGGAAAAGAAACAACTTGCCTGCTCCGGCCATTTTATTGAGGAATACGTACACCACAGTCATACAGAACTCCAACACCATCAACTATAAAAAGGACAATATTCTGGAAGGTCATGACATCAATGTCATCGTTGGTGAAGAAACGTACGTCAAAAAGTCCAACTACCACTTGGACGACATTCAGGGTATGCCTCAGTCTTACTTATCAAAACAGGCATGGGCAAATCCAGATTCTGGCACCATTAAACCTCAGGATTACACCTTCCCGGACGAAGTGTTGTTTTCGTTCTTCGGTCGTGTGAATTACGACATTCAAGGCAAGTACCTGCTTGCGGCGACATTCCGAGCTGATGGTTCCAGCAAATTCGCTAAAGGGCACAGATGGGGCTATTTCCCATCCTTATCTTTGGGATGGCGCCTTTCGGACGAAGACTTCATGGCCGATGCCAAAGGATGGCTCTCTAACCTCAAACTGCGTGCAAGCTATGGCTCCTCTGGGAACAACAACATCAGCAATGCCGCTTATATGCGTAATTATTCACTGGCTCCAACCAATTGGCTACCTTCTGACTTCCCCCAATCCATCATGACGGTTGGTTCATACATTAATGATAAACTGGTTGCCGTTATGCCTAATCCGGATTTGGTTTGGGAAACAACCATCACTCGTAATGTCGGAATTGACTGGGGATTCTGGAACAACCGGATCAGTGGTACTCTCGAAGCCTATAAGAATACGACCAAGAATTTGTTGATACAATTGCCGGTATCCGGTTCTGGTTATGCCTACAAGTGGCTGAACATGGGCCAAACCTCCAATCAGGGTATCGAATTTAATGTGAATGCCGCTTTAATACAGACCAAAGATTTCAACCTCGATCTTGGTTTCAATATCAGTGCGAATCAGAATAAGGTCGACAATCTGGGAACATTCACTTCCTACCAATTCAATGAAGCATGGACAAGCCAATCAGAAGCGTCCAACAGCTATATCGTGACTCCGGGCCAGCCTGTGGGTTTGATTTACGGATATAAAAACATCGGTAGGTATGATGCCTCTGACTTTACATGGTCAAACAACAAATGGGTTGCCAACGCAGGTGTTGTAGACAACAGTGCCATAACCGGCCTCAGTTGGGGCCCAGGTGCCATGAAACTTTTTGACAAAGACGGAAGTGGCACCATTACAGAAGCAGACCGTGTCGTTATTGGCAACACCAATCCGAAACATTACGGCTCCTTCAACGTCACATCCAACTATAAAAATGTGGACATTTCTGCCAATTTCAATTGGGTCTATGGTAACCAAATCTACAATGCCAACAAGATTGAAATGTGCACCGAGTATTATAAATATAGAAACCTGTTGACCACCATGCAGAACTCCTATTCTCAAGTGGACTGGACAACGGGTGCACGGATTACCGACCCCTCCCTTTTGGAAGCAGCTAACGTCAACGCCGACATTTGGGCCGTTCCTACAGGCAGATATGCCACTACATCCTGGGCTATCGAAGATGGTTCATTCCTCCGCTTGAATAACCTGACCATTGGTTATACCTTGCCTAACGCGCTTATGTCAAGAATACATGTGCAGAAAATGCGCATCTATTGCACGGCGTACAATCTTTATACGCTTACCAAATACTCTGGTTATGACCCCGAGGTCGATTCACGCCGTTCATCACCGGCTACCCCAGGTGTTGATTATTCGGCTTATCCAAAAAGCCGTTCATTCAATGTTGGAGTTAACATAACCTTATAAAAACCAGGAACACAATGAAAAAATATAGCATTCTTCTATTATTTGCGCTTTTAGCCTTGGGAACATTCACTTCCTGTAATGATATTCTAACGGTATCCAGCGCATCCAACTACAGCGATGATGTCGTCTTTGGAACACCCGAGCAAGCCAATATCGGTATCGCGTCCATTTATGAGATTTTCGTGGAAAACAATTCCTACCGTAACCGCATGTGGTTGCAAATGGGAACGAATACCGACCTGGAATATCGTACAGGTTGGGCTGGCACGAGTGTTGGTGTATATACCAAAGTAGACGATCTATTCTCACTTTACAATGCCAACACGATGGTTGCCGAAGGCTTTAACGATACCGATGCCAATCCTTGGAACCGAGTTTACGGTGGAATCGAACGTGCCAATTTAGCCATTGAGGGCATTCGTACATTTGGAAGTCCAGCTGCAGGAAACGATATGGGCCAACTGTTGGGTGAAGCCTTGACCTTGAGAGCATTTTTCTTTTATGACCTCATTAAATGGTGGGGCGATGTTCCAGCTCGTTTTATACCTGTCAATGCAGACAACATCTATGTATCAAAAACGAACCGGGATGTCATTTATGACCACATCATTGCAGACTTGCAGGAAGCATCCACTTTGCTTTCAACCCCTGGTGGCACTTATACGGCTACAACCCAGCGCATAAGCAAAGATGCAGCAAGAGGCTTGCTGGCAAGGATTTGCCTGTCTGCAGCCGGTTACTCCATGCGCCCAGACAGCACGGCTTCCGATTCCATAGCCATCAAGATTACGGTTTCAGATACTCGCAAAGCAGAACTCTATACGATTGCCCGCAATGCTTGCCGCGACATCATCACGGATGGACATTACAGACTGGATAGCACCTTCAAGGATATTTTCTATCAGCAATGTCAGAATAATGTAACACCTGGACGGGAAGTCATCTGGCAATTACCTTATAAGTTCGGTAACCGCGGTCGTATGTTGTATAATCTGGGATTGCCCCGTGAAGCAGACTCAAGAACGGGGTCGCACAACACAGTCGCAGTGGGAGGCCAGTTTAAGATTATGCCAAGCTTCTTCTACGATTATAACAAAAACGACACGCGTCGTGACATTACCGTAGTACCCTACAAAGTAGTGAAAAATGCCACCTTGAACGTGATGGAACAATCCCTCGGAAGTGGTGTAATCGGCTTCAATATCGGCAAATGGCGCTCTGAATGGCTTAGCGTTCCTGTTACCGGAACGGATGACGGTGTCGCACCGATTGTATTGCGCTATGCCGACGTGTTACTAATGTTTGCCGAATCAGATTTATTCCTTGGTGGTACTGAAGGCGCTGAATATTTCAATATGGTTCGCCGTCGTGCTTTCGGTCAACCAATTAACACCGCATCAGCCTATGATTTGCCACTCAACCTGGTCAATCTCAAACAAGAAAGAGCCTTTGAACTTTGTGGAGAAAATATACGCAAGTACGATTTGATCCGTTGGGGAGAACTTAAAGCAAAAATAGATTCAGCTTCAGCCAACCTGACAGCCCTTCGGAACGGAACTGGCAATTATGCCACGGTTCCAAGCAACTTATATTCCAAATACGTAGTTGACAGCACAATTGCTCCTGGAGAACGCGTTTTGGTCATCTATGGATTGAATCGGGGAGAAACAGAGATAAAAACGACTACCGACCCAACCGGAGGATGGACTAAAGGGGAATGGACAAAAGGTACTTCTTCCACGACGAATGATTTCATCCTGAGCGATGGTTTTATTTCGCACTTCTATCTCCAAAATCCGGACAAACGGCAGTTGTTACCCATCATGCACCAAATCATTCTCGGTAGCAACGGCAAACTGACGAACGATTACGGTTATGGCAATTAATGATCCTTCAACCTATATAAACATGAAAAAGATAAAATCAACTTATATGTTGCTGGCTTTGACGGCCGTAACCTTTTTTGGAGGGCTGTTTACCTCTTGTAAGGAAGATTCCAACCTGTTGGAATTGCCCTATTTGTTTCGCCCTATCAACGTAAATGCTTCATTGAACGGGGTAAGAGCGACGATTACCTGGTCTACGGTAAGTAACGCCACGAATTATACGATCGAAATCTATTCGGACAGCCTCGCTTTTGACAGCACGAATCTTGTCTTGAGAGATACAACATCCAGCACCTCCTATTTGGCGGAATTAGCCGGTGAAACGCGTTTTTCTGTCAAAGTAAGGGCCAATGCCAGCGATACGACCATGGATTCCAAATTCAATGGGACGCTAACCTTTAAAACCCCGGCAGAAAATATTTTCACAGGTTTCCAATCGTATATGGACGATATTCATAAAACGGAGATCAAATGGTTGCCTGGTGCAAATGTAACACATCTGGTATATTCGGCTACTGGACTTCCTGACACAACAGTCACCATTTCAGCAAGTGAAGCACTTGCCGGGAAAATAGAAGTTTCAAATCTTCCAAATGCCACTTATACCGTAAAAATTTACAATAGAACCATTCAGCGTGGTAAGGTAAATGTACTTGTGGAGGGTGATGTATTTTTGAGTGCTGCTCATACGGCTGATTTGGTCACCACATTGAACAATGCAACTGCCGGTCAAGTCATCGTATTGGATTCTGGCGCAGTCTATCCAATTGGAATTGCATCCTACCTTTTCAATAAGAACATCAAAGTAAGAGGGCGTACCAGAACCAATCTTCCGGTCATCTGTATGTCGACAGGAACTTCTTCGGGTACTGCCATGCTTGGCATTGATACGGTTACGATTGATAAGATTGCGTTCGAGAACATAAATTTCACCGGTTATGTCACGAATAATCCGAGTGCCACTAAAATTGATTACCTAATCAATAATGGTGCTAAGTTCACGCTGGAAACCCTTTCCTTCACCAATTGCAAAATGCACAACTTCGGAAGGACGCCAATGCGCCTGAAGGATGGCAAGGAGCAAAAGATCAACTACCTCATTTACGACAATTGCGTCATCAATGAAATTGGGTTTGGTAGTACCTATGCGTTGGTGAACGTCAACACGAAGGACTATATCAACAACATTTCGTTCAACAACTGCACTTTGTACAATTTTAAGGGCTCGCTTATCTTAAAGACAGGTGCTTATCCCATGGGGAAAGTCAGTTTGACAAATTGCACCATCAATCAGGCTGATCAGGATCCTGCAACACGGTTGCTGTTTGACTTCAACACTGCGGTGTTTAGCGCTACGGATGGCATCACCATTAAAAACTGCATTTTCGGAAGTACTGGCCCGACGGCCGGAGGTTCCATCGCAGCTGGCTTACGCCCCTCGAATGCCACTGTCACGGTAACCGGGTGCTACTTTACCACCGATTATATAGACGAAACACCTGTTGGAACCATAAATTATACCATCAAAGGGAAAATGACTTCCTATTCCGGAGCCTCCTCGGCGCTATGGAATGACCCCTTAAACGGAGTTTTCACGCTTAAAGATGCGGCTTTTGCAGGTAAGGGAATAGCTGGTGACCCTCGTTGGTATTGATTGACCAGGCTTTATTCTAACATAAAATGGGCAGCCCGATTGGACTGCCCATTTTTAATGCTATTCTTTCTGACCGTACGCTAAATCACCTGCATCACCCAAGCCAGGTACTATGTACGAATGACTGTTTAGCTCCGGGTCGATGGCTGCGCACCAAAGTGTCGTATCTTCCGGGAAACAGTTTTTGACATAGTCGACACCAGTCTGACTTGCGATGATAGTAGCCAAAATGAGTTTGGCCGGAGTACCTTTGGAAAGTAGCGCTCCATAGGAAAGCTCCAATGAACTGCCAGTAGCCAGCATCGGATCGGTAATGATGAGTGTTTTCCCTTCAATGGAGGGTGATGCAATATATTCGATATTGATTTCAAACTTCAAAGCATCTTTGTATTTGCGGTAAGCGGACACAAATGCGTTTTCAGCCTGATCGAAATAACTTAGGAAACCATGGTGGAAAGGCAAACCGGCACGCAGGATAGTTGAGCAGACTATTTGATTGTCAATGGTATTCACAGGAGCAAGACCCAGAGGCGTTTTCACCTTTTTCTCGCTGAAAGTCAATTCCTTACTGATTTCATAGGCCATGATTTCACCGATGCGTTCCACATTGCGGCGAAAACGCAGGCGGTCATTTTGGATTTCAACACTTCGGATTTCCAGTAGGAACTGATTGAGTAGGGAATTGTTTTCGGACAGATTGACGACTTTCATAGGATTAGAATGTTTTTACAAATGTATAAAAAAGGTTTCTGACCACTTCGCTTTCGGCATTATTTTATAAAAATGCACAAAAGTGAATATCTCGTGCAATAAAGAAATTTTTCTTTAATTAACACCTTTTTTTGGATTTTTGTCCATATATTTGTCCTTCCAAAAGAAGGTTTTCGATAAGATAGTTAAACCAGTATAAATCAATTCATTATTTAAAAAATGGCAAATTTAGATTTGAGTAAGTACGGCATTTCGGGTAATTTCGAAATCGTACACAATCCTTCCTACGAAGTATTGTTTCAGGATGAAATGAACCCCGCAAACGAAGGTTTTGAAAAAGCCAAGTTGACCAACACCGGCGCAACGGCTGTTTACACAGGCAAATTCACAGGTCGTTCCCCCAAAGATAAATTCTTTGTAAAGGATGCCGTTACCGATAGTGCCATGTGGTGGGATGGAACCATCAACCGTCCGACAAGCGGTGAAGTATTCGAAAGCTGCAAAGGTCTGGTAACGAAACAACTTTCCTCTTCCCCCAAATTGTACGTGGTTGATACCTTCTGCGGCACCAACGAAGATACCCGCATGAAAGTGCGTTTCATCATGGAAGTTGCTTGGCAGGCTCACTTCGTGACCAATATGTTCATCCGTCCTTCCCATTTCGAACTGGCCAACTACGGTGAACCCGATTTCGTATGTCTGAACGGTTCGAAGACCACCAACCCCAACTGGAAAGAACAGGGTTTGAACTCTGAAAACTTCGTATTGTTCGACCTAACCAAAAAGATGCAGATCATCGGTGGTACCTGGTACGGCGGCGAAATGAAAAAAGGTATTTTCTCCTTGATGAATTTCTACTTGCCACAGCGCGGCA
>Ga0302208_10000521_pt1 | contig 18061 bp, 17 predicted proteins | sample II_Fen_E2_3_FD_194577 | JGI IMG/M metagenome (GOLD analysis project Ga0302208, IMG submission 194577) | Peat permafrost microbial communities from Stordalen Mire near Abisko, Sweden - II_Fen_E2_3 | ecosystem: Environmental > Terrestrial > Soil > Wetlands > Permafrost | place: Sweden: Abisko...
TTTAAGTCCATTTGTAAGTGTCAAAGGGGGTATGGGGTATAATTTTATTTAATTTGGTGGGTAAACCCCACGCTACCGACTTTTACACGATCTTTAATTTTTGAATATCTAAATAGGGGGTTATTATTCTCCTTTATATTTGTTAATTTAAGAAAGTATTTTAACTTTATATATTTGTTGCAATTATTTTGTTATATCTTTGTCTTCAAATATTTATCAAGATATGAAAACCTACCTATTTGATACAATTAACCGATATAAAAGATTTAGTGAAACTTTAGACATACAAACTAAGATTAATAATAAATCTTGGTGGGTATTTAATGATAACGGACAAAAAGAACTTTATATATTTCAACCCAACAATCAGTGCTATGTAACTTCCAATGGCATAGGTATTCAGGGAAATTGGGAATATATAACCGCAAATAAATCTTTAATAATAAATGTAAACAAAAGTGTTTTAATGCTTCATCCTGTTTTTATGGATGACAATCTCTTGACCTTAAATTTAGATGGTACTAACCAATATTCATTTTTAATAGAGGAGGAAAATAATGAGAATTTTGCCCCCAAGACACTATCTCAATTAATGAATTATTTTGAGAATAAAGAAAGACTAGCACAAGAGGCAGATAGGAAAAGGATTGATGAAGAGAGAAAAATAGCAAAGGAAAAATTTGAAAAATGGCTTTTTAAAGAAGCACAAAATGAAGAAATTGCGAGACGATTTCTACGGATATTTCTATTGCTAATACTATTTGTAATTTTTATTTGTGCTGATTATTTTATTTCCAAATATTCTACTACAGGTCTATATAAATATATCAATCTAGTGATTCTGGTAGGGTTTTCTATTTTTATCCTTAATCCCTTGGATAAAAAAAAGTGCAGTAATCTGGATGTATTACGGATTATAATTATTTTTTGTGTGGGGTTAGTGGCATTATTGTTTATATATGTGTACTTAGGTATGATAACACTGCCAACACGATTGATTGGTTTATTAGCTCACTCATTTTAATGTCGGAAATATTTCTAAATATTCATAATCTGTCACAATAGTATCAGGAACTACAAAATATTCCCCATACATTCAACTTCATTTTCCATTTGATATGTATCACCTATAGTGAATAATCTTTTGTCGGAACATACCGTATGTACTAGTGATAGGAGATTTATAAAATTAATAAAGGCTCTACAAACAGTTTCCTTTTCTCGTTATTATCCTTTTCGGCTTTTAAATAGCATCTTCTGGAAGTTCATAGAATTTTTTAGATCTTCTGCTCATAAAATTCATTGTGAATTTGTTTGAGAATGATATATTTTGTGTATATTTGCAAGTAATAAAGGGCAAATTATGTACTAAAAGTAAATACGAACTGTGTAAGTGCTTGATTTTCAATGTGGAGAAAAAAGATACTTTGTTTTACTTATTTTTGCAAGTAATTTAATAAATGATTAATAAAAAGCAACGATTATGGCACTAAATCTAAACAAGAATCTTAAGCTTTACTACTCCATCAAGGAAGTGGCAAAGATGTTTGACGTGAATGAAAGTTTGTTGCGTTATTGGGAGACGGAGTTCCCGTTGCTTAAGCCGAAGACCAATGCGAACAGCGTACGTCAATATACAGCAAAGGATATTGAAGAGATAAAGCTCATATATAATCTGGTGAAGGTGAGAGGTTTTAAGATAGCTGCCGCTCGTAAGATACTGAACGAAAACAGAACGGGAGCGGATAAAAAAGCTGATGTGATAGACACGTTGATTGGTGTCAGAGACGAACTGGTGGCTCTGAAGAAACAACTCGACGGGATGGTATGAGTTTTGATAAAAAATCGGGGTGTCTACTCCTTATGAAGCCAGTCGTTGTTTAATAAAAAAACATTTTCCTTAGTAACACCTTGTGCTTCCTTCTTGGATAAGACCTTGCTCCAGTTTACACGATTGCCGGTGTTAGCACCTTCGCCACTATTGTTATACTCCAGATAGCGTGCAGTTTTTTCATTTGCTGGATTACTCCAGTTGAACCATCCCTCAGGGCGGATGTGTCTGCCTATTTCACAATTCATAAACAAGGTGTAGGCATAAGGTCTCCATGGACGCCCGAGGTAAACTTTCGTTACACCTTCTGCTGCTGTCAGTTTGCAGTGATCAAATACATAACCGTATTTTACATCCTTTGGTGTTGAGGCTGCCGTCACGTAAGAGTTGGCCTTGCTGAGGATGGTGCAATTTTCAAACCATGCTGTTGATGGACCGAAGATAAAGTCTGTGGTTCCCTCTATATAACAGTCTTTGAAGAGAATACGTGTCCCTGCGGTTCCTGTGTAGACAGTATCCTGATTGCCTATAAATTTGCAATCGATAAATATAAGTCGGTCACCCTCTGTATGTAATGCCACTGCTTGTCCTAGTTTTGCAGCGTTGTTTTCGATCGTTATGTTCTTGAAAGTAATATCGCTGCCTTCCACCTTAACTGTAAAGGTGCGGAATGTGCCCATTGCCTTATCCGTCCCTGGAATCTTGATATTGGCATGGTCGTCATAGGTAATGACGGTTTTGTCTACATCCTCGCCTAATATCTCGATATTGGCAAGCCATGATGGAATTTCCACTTTCTCTTTATATATACCTTTTTTGACAAATATTACTTTATGATATTCCATAAAAGCGCGACATACGTCGATGGCTTCGTTTATTGTGCGGTATTGCCCCGTGCCGTCGCGGGCAACAATCAGTGTATCTGGGGTATCGCTGACTGCTGCAAAAAATGGTGAATAGGTGCCAATTGCGATTAAGATAAATGTAATAAGCCTTTTCATGATAGTATAAGTGTACAGTTATTTTATCCGTGCAATCTCTTCTATGCCATTAATATTTCTGAGGTTGGTTATGATCACCTTTACGTCGTCTCGGTCGTGTACTCTTAATTCTATTGTTCCGTCGAATATACCATCGTCACAGGAGATGGTAAGTCTGTGGATATTTACGTTCATCTGTTCAGATATCACTTGCGTCACATGGTTGAGCAGACCTATCTGGTCAATGCCATTGATTGTGATTGTAGCATCAAAGAATAAGATTTTGTGCATATCCCAGCGGGCATCGAGGATACTGTTGCCGAAACTGCTCTTCAGTTTTGATGCTACCGAGCATGCACGTTTATGTATTTCTATCTGATTGTTATTGTCAATATATCCGAGTATGTCATCACCTGGTATTGGATTGCAGCATGGTGCTAAGATATACTGTCCGATAGTATCCTCACTTAGTATCAGAGGTTTCTTTCTGTTGAAGTCATCAGTGATGGTGATAGGTCCCATCGCTCTTTCAATCTTTTTCTGTTTGGGCTGAGGCATAAATGGTACATATTTACGCCAACCTTTCGTATTCTGTTTTTTCCCGTTCAGTTCGTGAAGGTCATTCTCATTCAGCACTATTGTTTTTTCTCCGATAGCCTGATAGAATTCTTCGTGTTTTGTTATCTCATGTACTTCGCAAAGTTTATCAATGATCGATGTCGTCATCTGAATATCATTATTATTCAGAAAATCGTTGAGCATTTCTTCACCCACCTTCTGATATTCCCTGCCTTCTCGGCGTAGCATTGCCTGAATCTTAGCCTTGGCCTTGGCTGTAGATGCGAAGTTAATCCATGAGCGCTCTACGTGTTGAGATTTGGATGTAAGTATCTCCACCTGATCTCCACTCTGCAGTTTATGGCTTAGCGGAACAAGTTTATGATTTACCTTTGCTCCGATGCAATGGCTTCCGAGAAAAGTATGTATGGAGAATGCAAAGTCGAGAGCAGTACAGTCGGCAGGCATTGTTTTGATTTCACCTTTAGGCGTAAATACGAATATCTCAGATGCAAAAAGGTTAAGTTTAATAGCATCGAGAAAATCCATTGCGTCGGGCTGCGGATCGTCAAGAATCTCCTTGATGGTGTGCAACCAGTCTTCAAGTTCTCCTTCATCTTCCGTGATGTCAGATACTTCCTTATATTTCCAATGAGCGGCAAAACCCTGTTCTGCTATCTCATCCATACGATCGGAACGGATTTGCACCTCTATCCACCGTCCTTGCTTACTCATCAGAGTCACATGTAAGGCCTGGTAACCGTTAGCTTTTGGATGGTTAAGCCAGTCTCGAAGGCGGTCGGGGTGTGATTTGTATATTTTGCTTATGGCAACATATATATTGAAGCATTCATTCACCTCCTCTAAGCGTACCTTAGGAGTGAAGATTATTCTGACAGCCAGTATATCATATATTTCTTCAAATGTGATATGCTTGTTCTGCATCTTGTTCCAGATGGAATAGGGACTCTTAACACGCGCTTTTATCTCGTATTTGAGTCCTATCTTGTTGAGCTCTTCTTTAATCGGATCAGTGAATTGTGCAAATAGTATGTCACGTGCTGTCTGTGTCAGAGCCAGTTTATCCTCGATCTGGTTATATTCCTCAGGATGTTCATATTTAAAACTAAGATCTTCTAGCTCCGTCTTAATCTTGTTCAACCCCAGACGATTGGACAGTGGTGCGTATATGTACAGAGTCTCACCCGCAATCTTATACTGTTTGCCGGGACTTTGGCTTGCCAGAGTCCTCATATTGTGCAGACGGTCGCATATCTTAATGAGTATGACACGAATATCATCACTCATTGTGAGTAGCAGTTTCTTGAAATTTTCAGCCTGTGCTGATGCTTTGTCACCGAATATTCCACCAGAAATCTTAGTCAGACCTTCTACGATCTGAGCTATCTTATGACCGAATATATTCTCAATATCTTCTATTGTATAGTCGGTGTCCTCTACTACGTCGTGGAGAAGAGCTGAACATATACTTGTAGAGCCAAGTCCTATTTCAGAACACGCTATCTGAGCGACGGCAATAGGATGCATAATGTACGGCTCACCAGATAGACGGCGTACTCCCTTATGCGCCTGGCGTGCAAAATTGAAAGCTTTGGTAATGATTTCTACCTTCTTACGATGTTTCGAAGCTAGGTAACTGTCCAACAGATGTTGAAAAGCGTCATTAATGATTTTATCTTCGGCCAATTCTTTTTCGTTTTGCTCATCCATGTTGCGTCCTCCTGTGTATTATATATAATAAGGTATAAACTATTTTACCTTGAGCTTCTTTCCTGCACGGATGCCTGAACCGCTGATACCATTAATTTTTCGTAGTTTCTTTACTGAGGTATGATATTTCTCAGCCAGATCCGACAACGTCTGTCCTGATTTAATAGTTACACTCTTGTTTGCTGCACTCTTTTTCTTTCTTCGGCTGCTTCTTTTGCTATTGTGGCTACTATATGAAGTGTGGCGACTGTAGTTGTGACGTGTGGGTTGTAATTCTTCTATAGGTTCTGCTACCTCCACTTCTTTACGTCTGGTAAAGAGCTCATCTACTTTATAGTTGTATACAGAATCTTTCGCATCAATGAAGGTGTTGATTGCTGTCTGAGGCAGGCAAATCATACACTCTTCTGTGGATCCCGGTATGATATCTGTACGGTATTGGGGATTGAGGGAACGTATCTGCTCAATATTCAATTTGCATATCTCGGCTATCTGTTCGAGGTGTATATCCTTGTTTACCATTATCGTGTCGCTGTTTGCCGGTAACTCAGTGGTCATCGGACAGATATTGTGGTCACAATAATATGTCATGATATAGTTGGCTGCAATAAATGCAGGCACATAACCTCTTGTTTCCTTTGGCAGGTAAGGGTATATCGTCCAATAGTCTTTTACCCCTCCTGCACGGTGGATTGCCTTGCTTATCTGGTTGGGACCGCAGTTGTATGCAGCTATTACGAGGTTCCAGTCACCGTAAATCTTGTACAGGTCACTGAGATAATGGGCCGCAGCAAAGGATGCCTTAATCGGGTCGCAGCGTTCGTCAATGAGTGTGTTGACTTCAAGTCCGTAGCGTTTACCTGTGGTTATCATAAATTGCCAAAGACCTGAAGCTCCCACACGTGATACCGCTTTTGGGTTTAGGGCTGACTCTATGACTGGCAGATATTTCAGTTCGAGAGGTACATGATACATATCAAGAGCCTCCTCGAAGATAGGCATGTAAAAGTTTGCTGCTCCCAACATGAAACTAACTGATCTGCGCAGACGTCCGCTGTAATGGTCGATAAATTCCTGAACGACCGAATTATATGGCATTTCAATAATTGAAGGAATGCGATTAAGGCGGTCAATATAAATATCTTTTGAGAAGATTGGATTGACATTCTGCATGTTACAGTTTGTATCGGGAGTGAGATACGTTTTCGCGTTATATTCGTTAAGCAGACTGTCAAGGTCGTAAGTCATGGCCTCTGGAAGTTCTATAACCTCTTTTTTACCTGTTTTGTCATTGGTAACGGTTATTGCATTGTTGGTTTGAGCCTGCGTCACGCAGATCTTTCCTAATAAAATTGTAGTAATCAGAAATAAATGTCTTTTCTTCATATATGGATTTTGTTATTGTCATGTTAAAAATTCAGACTGCATTGTAATCCCACAGCAGATGACTGCAGAGGATTGTTTGAGCGATGGCTGTTAATGATTGCAGGCTCCACCTTGAGACTCAAGTCTCGAGAGATGTCAAACTGCGATAATTCTGCATCTACGTAAGCGTCGATGACGGATATTGCATAGACACCGATGATAATAAAGAAACTCAGGTCGCGATAACGTCGGTAATAGTCTTTCCTCTTCTTAAAGAGTGATTGGTAGTAACTCTGATTGCTGCTTGTTATCTTTGCACCCAGATGCAGAAACTGATTATAACTGGCCGTCTTAGGGTCATCATCCATGATGTCGAGATAAGCCTGTGAATAGTCCTTGTACATCATGTTATTCCATTTCATGGCATATATACAACCCATTATACCGCCGTAGAAGATTGGGAGTTTCCAGTATTTCTGGTTGTAAATTTGTCCTGCACCAGGCAGCACCAATGCCAACCATAATGCCTTCTGCGGATCAGGTTTCCATGTTTTCCAGTCGCGAGGTAGTTTCTTTTCATTCTTTGTCGTATCGATCGATTCTATTTTCTTCTGTGAGTTTGTCTTAATAGCCACATTCATATTTGTAGTTTTCGACTTTGTAACAGAATCGGGAATTATCATCGAATGGTTCAATGTATCTTTTTCCACTGCTTTCTGAGCAGAAGCCATTACACTGTTCATCATCAGCATCACGCTGAAAATCAGTAACGAACGGAATGTTTTAAGGAATACGTAACTCACTTTTTTATTCCTCAGATTTTATTTTATCGAAGAGTCCCATGATTCGTTCCAACTCATCTTCATTGGCAAAATTGATGCTGATTTTTCCTTTTCCTTTGGCGGTACAATTCATTTGAATCTTTGTACTGAAGAAATCAGACAGTTTCTTTTTGAGAATTCCAAATTCCTCTGGAATATTTGTATTTTTTGCCGTAATCTTTTTCTTGCCGGTGTCCACCTGTTCGCCATTATTAAGTTGCTGAACCATTTCTTCAACTTTTCTCACGGAGTAACCCTCCTTCTGTATTTCATTGAAGAGTTTTATCTGAAGTGAAGGGCTGTTCAGCGACAATAAGGCGCGAGCGTGTCCCATGTCTATTTCTTTTTTCTGCAGAGCCATCTGCACCTGAGCTGGCAACTTCAGTAATCTCAGATAATTGGCTATCGCAGCCCGGCTTTTGCCCACGCGTTCTGAAATTTTTTCCTGAGTCATTCTGCTATCTTCGAGCAGATGTTGGTATGCCAGAGCGATCTCTACAGAGTTAAGATCCTCTCTCTGGATATTCTCCACGAGAGCCATTTCCATCACATTCTCATCTTTTGCCGTGCGTATATAAGCCGGTATCGATTTCAGTCCAGATTGCTGTGATGCCCTCCATCTGCGTTCTCCTGCGATAATTTGAAAATGGTTTTCCGAAATTTGTCTTAGAGTGATAGGTTGTATAATACCTATCTGTTGTATGCTGTTTGCCAGTTCCTGTAATGCCTCAGGGTCGAATTCCCTGCGTGGCTGATTGGGATTGGCTTCAATCTGGTCGATTCTTATCTCATTGATGGTTGAACTACCCTGTGTGCGTACTTCATCGGTTGAGATGAGTGCGTCAAGTCCACGACCTAATGCATTAAATTTTTTATGTACTGCCATGGATTTTATTTGTTCTTATTAATGATTTCTTTTGCTAGAGCCAAGTGGTTTTTCGAACCGGTGGAATCGGCATCGTATAGGATAACGGGGAGACCGTGGCTTGGCGATTCGCTTAACTTTACGTTTCTTTGTATGACCGTTTTGAATACAAGTTCTTGGAAGTGACGTTTTACCTCGTCGTATATCTGGTTTGCCAGACGGAGGCGGCTATCATACATGGTCAGGAGGAATCCCTCTATCTCCAGTGTCGTATTTAGTTTACTCTTGATTATTTTTATCGTATTCAGCAGTTTACTAATTCCTTCGAGTGCAAAATATTCACATTGTACAGGTATGATGACAGAGTCTGCTGCTGTTAGGGAGTTGACAGTGATAAGTCCTAAAGAAGGAGAACAGTCGATGAGAATATAATCATATTCTTCACGTATAGGGTCAAGGACATCTTTTATAACTTTTTCGCGATTTTCGATGTTGAGCATCTCTATCTCTGCGCCCACAAGATCAATGTGACTGGGGATAATGTCAAGTCCGTCAATGTCAGTAGTGTATATAGCATCCCGTATGTCGGCATGGTCGATGAGGCACTCATATATAGAACAGTCCACCTCCTTGATGTCTACGCCTAAACCGCTGGAGGCGTTAGCCTGTGGGTCGGCATCAACGACAAGTACTTTCTTTTCTAGAGTGGCAAGAGAAGCTGCCAAGTTGATTGTAGTGGTGGTCTTTCCGACACCGCCTTTCTGGTTTGCTAATGCTATAATCTTTCCCATTTTCTTCTATTCCAATCTTTTTTCCAAATAATTAGTTGCAAAGGTACATAATTTTCTTGGGAGAAATATTGCTTTTAAACCTTTTTTCGTACTTTTGCTATAAAAAAAAGGAAGATTAAGATAATATTTGGAATAAAAACAACTGGTTTTGTTTTGTACTCCTCTCCCGTTTGATTACCTTTGCACCCAAAACTTAAAAAAATATGAATACAGGAAATAAACCCTTGCTGCTGATTTCCAACGATGACGGTTATCATGCAAAAGGTCTGAAATTACTTATTTCAATGGTCAGGCATTTGGGCGAAATCATCGTCGTCGCTCCCGAATCAGCCCGCTCTGGTTTCTCGGGTGCTTTCTCTTCCACTATTCCTTTACGACTCAAGCTACGCCGTCAGGAGGAAGGTGTGAGTATTTATTCTTGCAATGGCACTCCTGTGGATTGCGTAAAATTGGCATTGAGCGAAATTTGTCCTCGTAGGCCTGATATAGTCATAGGCGGTATCAATCATGGAGATAACGCTTCGGTCAATACTCATTATTCCGGTACCATGGGTGTCACCATTGAGGGGTGTATGAAGCATATACCTTCTGTTGCATTCTCTCTCTGCGATCATGATGATAATGCTGATTTCAGTCTAATGAAAAATATTGTCACAAATATCACCGAAAAAATTCTTAAAGAAGGTCTTCCTAATGGTGTTTGTCTAAATGTAAACTTCCCTGTCGTTAATCAATACAATGGTGTAAAGATATGTCGAATGGCCAAAGGAACTTGGGGAAATGAAGTTGTTCGCATGCATCATCCCAGAAATTATGAGTATTATTGGCTTATTGGCGAATATATCAATGACGAACCTTCTTCCGAGGATACAGATAGCTGGGCTTTAATCCATGGCTATGTGGCGATAACCCCTACCACGATAGATGTTACTGCTTACGAAATGATTGATAAAATGAAGTCTTGGACATTTGAGTAAATAAGATGAAATATTATTTGATTGTGGGTGAGGCAAGCGGAGATCTTCATGCTTCACGTCTGATGGAAAGCTTGTGTAAGCGTGATGCTGATGCACAGTTTCGTTTTTTCGGGGGTGACATGATGTCTTCTGTGGGTGGAACACGTGTTAAACATTACCGGGAACTCGCTTATATGGGTTTGATGCCCGTTCTCCTTCACCTCAACACGATCATGTCCAATATGAAGTTGTGTCGCAAGGATATTCTATCATGGAAGCCAGATGTGGTGGTTCTGGTGGATTACCCAGGTTTCAACTTGCGTATAGCCTCCTTTGTGAAGCAGCATACCTCAATACCTGTATATTATTATATTTCGCCTAAAATATGGGCATGGAAGGAATTCAGAATAAAGACAATAAAACGTGATGTCGATGAATTGTTTTCAATACTTCCGTTTGAGGTGCCTTTCTTCGAAGGGAAGCACCATTATCCGATACATTATGTTGGTAACCCTACTGTTGAGGAGGTAAATGGATTCAATAAAGGTTATCACGAGACATCTGATGAATTCTACAAACGTAATAAATTGTCGCCAAAACCTATTATAGCCCTGCTTGCAGGCAGTAGAAAGCAGGAGATTGACAGTAACCTGAAACGGATGATTTCTGCTGCTTCACGATTTGCTGATTATCAGTTGGTCATTGCCGGTGCACCGGGTATTGAACGGGATTTCTATCATCGGTATATCGGTAATAGCCATGTCTCGATCATATTCTGCGAAACGTATCCATTGTTGAAAAATTCTGCTGCCGCCCTTGTTACGAGTGGTACGGCAACACTAGAGACGGCATTACTTGGCGTTCCTCAGGTAGTATGTTATTACATGTCGTTTGGCAAGATTATAAATCTTGGACGCAGGCTGATGTTGCATATCAAATATGTGTCATTGGTAAATCTTATAGCTGATAAGGAGGTTGTTACCGAGCTCATTGCAGATAAGATGACTGTCAATAATACATCCTCTGAATTACAGAAGATTCTCCCTGGTGGTCATGAGCGCAATATCATGCTTGAAGGTTACAAGTCAATGAGCAATCTGTTAGGCGCACATGTTGCTCCTGACAATGCTGCCGAAATAATGGTTGATTTGTTAAAACAACGTAACCGTATATAGGTATACCACCGATGCCGGAATAGCCAGTAATGAAGAGTCGAAACGGTCGAGCATCCCTCCATGACCTGGTAGTATTGAACCACTATCTTTGATTTTAAATGTGCGTTTCAGAAGCGATTCTACGAGGTCTCCCCATGTCCCGAACACGGCAACGGTCAATCCAAGCCCCATCCATTGCGGTATACTCATCTTTAAGTCGTTTACTCCATATTGTTCGGTGAAGTAACCGACAAGTCCCGATATGATCATTACGAAGATTCCACCCCCAATGGAACCTTCCCATGACTTTGCTGGAGATATTCTCGGGAAAAGTTTGTGCTTACCGAAGAGAGACCCGAAGCAATAGGCTCCAGTGTCATTCGACCATAGGAATATGAATATGCACAGTGGTGCAAGATATGAGTATACGACCCCGTCAGGCGTGCTTCTGAATGCCAGCACGTTAAGCAGTGCCAATGGTAATGCTACATACATCTGTCCGAACATCGTATACGCCCAGTTGTTCACCGGATTTTCGTTCTTAAGGTATAACTCGCTTATCAGCAGATATATGATAGAAAGCAGATAAGGAATAAATACCTCAGAGTGCACGAGTCCTATATCACTTAGATATGCCCTCATTGCAAAAAACAGATAGACGCCAGCCACCGTACTGATAAACTTATTTATCTGGACATCTTTTTGCTCGTTTACAAGCCCGCAAAACTCCCATAATGTCAATCCTGTTATCAGTGCAAACAGTAATGTCATCGCGATTGAATTAAGAAAACTCACCACTATGATAGCGACAAAAAGCACACCTGTGACGGTTCTAATTACCAAATTCTTCATACATCCTATTTTCTAAGGCCTCGGGCATTATTCTTTTGTCGTTTCACTTTCTTTTGTCGTGTCTTCCTGTTTCTCTTCCTTGTTGTCGATTCCTTCTTCCTTGTTGTCGGTTGCGGGTGGCAGTTCCTTGATTGGTACCACTCCGGTATTTTCATCCTCAAGTATCTCTTCTGAGCGGCTTACCCAAGAGCGTTTTCCGAATATGTTTTCCACATCTTCAGCGAAGATGACCTCTCGAGTGATGAGCAGATGAGCCAGCTCGTTATGACCCTCTTTGTGTTCCATTAGCAGTTGCTTGGCGCGGTCATACTGTTCATTGATCATATTCTGCACCTCTTCGTCTATGAGCTTCGCTGTCGACTCTGAATAAGGTTTTTGGAAATTGTATTCATCGTTGTTATAATAACACAAATTAGGAAGTTTATTGCTCATGCCTGCATAAGCGATCATTGCATAAGCTTGTTTTGTTACTTTTTCCAGATCATTCATCGCCCCGGTAGAGATATGGCCGGTAAATAGATTCTCTGCAGCTCTTCCTCCCAATGTTGCGCACATCTCGTCGAGCATCTCCTCTTTAGTTGTAATCTGTCGTTCTTCCGGTAGGTACCATGCTGCACCCAGAGCACGGCCGCGTGGTACGATTGTTACCTTCACCAGTGGATTGGCATGTTCAAGAAACCATGATAGTGTGGCGTGACCTGCCTCATGGAGGGCTATGGTATGTTTCTCTTTGGAAGTCATCACCTTAGTTTTCTTCTCCAGTCCGCCTACGATACGGTCGACGGCATCCAGAAAGTCCTGTTTTGATACGCATGTCTTGTCATGACGGGCAGCTATCAGAGCAGCCTCGTTGCATACATTTGCAATATCGGCTCCCGAGAATCCCGGAGTTTGACGGGCAAGAAGATCCATATCGATAGTGTCATCCACTTTGATAGGTGCAAGATGCACCATGAACACCTGTTTCCGTTCATTCAAGTCCGGTAGTTCAACATTTATCTGACGGTCGAAACGTCCTGCTCTGAGCAGAGCTTTGTCAAGCATGTCGGCACGGTTGGTCGCTGCTAATATGATTACACCGCTGTTAGTTCCGAAACCGTCCATCTCGGTGAGCAACTGGTTGAGTGTGTTTTCACGCTCATCGTTACCACCCATTGACGGATTCTTGGTACGTGCACGTCCAACGGCATCAATTTCATCAATAAATATGATACAAGGTGCTTTTTCCTTAGCCTGGCGGAATAGGTCACGAACGCGACTTGCACCTACACCGACGAACATTTCCACAAAGTCGGAACCACTCATCGAGAAGAATGGTACGCCAGCCTCACCGGCTACGGCCTTTGCCAGAAGGGTTTTACCCGTTCCGGGAGGGCCCACAAGCAGTGCTCCCTTAGGAATTTTACCTCCAAGATCAGTGTATTTTTTCGGATTCTTGAGGAACTCCACAATTTCCTCCACCTCTTGTTTCGCTTCAGCCTGTCCTGCTACATCTTTGAAAGTTATATTTAACTCGTCACCCTTTTCGTACATTTTAGCCTTGCTCTTGCCTACATTGAATACGCCGCTGGCGCCTCCGCCGGTTCCGCCCATACGTTTCATGAAGAATAGCCAGATGACAATAAGGAAGATGATAGGAGAGAGGTTGATAAGGATATTAAGAATGTCATTACCTTTTTTGTTCTCGTAACTGAAGTTTCCGTTGAAGTGGTGGGTTTTCTGCTCGTTATTGAGGAAAGTCTCAAGCTGATCCACCGAACCGATTTCTACAGTTATATATGGACTGGTTCCGGTCTGCTTGATGCCTGTACTGAACACATCGCGTACATTCTGCGGATTGACGAACATTTTTAGCGAGTTCTCTTCCTTGTTTGCTACTACTTGTTTTGCGTACCCCTTGCCAACAAAAGTTTTAAACTCTGAGTATGAAGCATCTCTGCTAGAACTCCCATTATTGTTACCGCCAGTAAAGAATAAGAAAGCAAGTGTTATTATAATAATTGCATAAATCCAATTCATATTGAATTTAGGCATATTCATCTTCGGGTTTTCTTTATCCATAACCTATTTTTTATATAATAATTAATCTAGATTTGCAATGCGGGTCAACTTAGCGTCTGCCCACAGATGTTCCAGATCATAAAACTGCCGTGTTTCTGGCAAAAATACGTGAACAAGAACGTCGAAATAATCCATACTCACCCATTCAGAATTATTCAAACCTTCAATGTGAGATGGTTTTTCACCTGCTTCAATGCGTGCGCAGTCCCATACAGAATCGGTTATAGCCTCCACCTGTGCGGGTGAGTTGCCTTGGCAGATTACAAAATAGTGACATATTGTCCCGTCTATCTTGCTTAAGTCAGCGATAACGATATTACTTCCTTTTTTTTCTTGAATACCTTTAGTAATTGCTTTAACTAATTTCTTTGTTACTTCCATCCCACGATTTTATTAATTATATGCTACAAAGGTACACTGATTTATTGTAAAAACTCTAATTTACTCTGTTTATTTGTTTTTTTTTAGAAAAAAAGTGTGTGTAACTATTGCAAATTCGGAAAAAAGCAGTACCTTTGCAACCGCAAAAAGAAAATACTTGTTGCGGACATCTTGGGATATGGTGTAATGGTAACACAACAGATTCTGGTCCTGTCATTCCTGGTTCGAGTCCGGGTATCCCAACAAAAAGTCTTCCCGATTATCGAGAAGACTTTTTATTTTTACAGCCTGTTTTGTTAGTCATAAAGCGGTAAAAATACAACTTGCGTGCTCATATTTTAATAAATGTAAGTATTTGTTTCCTTAATCTGCTTCTTAAATAGATATTTTTTGTAAGTTTTAAAAAAAATATCTATAATTTTCAAAAATAATTGTATAAATTTGCAGTCGATAAGCTAGCTCTTTTGGGCTGTAGATAAAGAAATCATGGAATCGGATATGAGGCAAAGGGTTATGTATAGTCCAAGCTCATGGTCTAGAAAAAGGACGTTTATAAACGTAATCTTCTATTGTCAAACTTCTAACTATCCAGAAGATATGGCAACGGAACGTTCACGTTAGTTTTGTTGTTTTTCTGTGGTAGGGTAATCTGTATGTCTGACCGTGGAATAAGCGAGTACAGCCTCCCACGTCCTTTTTTTTCGAAATATTTATAATTTGCCATTTCACGGGAGTCAATCGGCAGAAATGTTTAATACAATTGATAATGCTTCAAATGACTAAAATTCTCAAAGACTGTAATTGTTTTCTTTTCAATTATACTATTGATGGAATATCTATATCGGTTTCTATCGACAGTGGAAATTCTATTTCTGATAACGCCAATACTTTGGCATTATCCCCCAATGGCATTGAAATTATTAATAAAAAATAAAATTAATGGTATGTTCAAAGTCCTCCATGCCTTAAAAATTTAACTGCCGGTTTCTGAGGAACTATCGGTATAAAAACAAAACATCTATTTATGAGAAAAATTGTAATGCTACTTTTTGTAAGTATGCTGTGTCTAGGATCTTTTGCACAGAAAAAAGAGGTAACTGTTAAGGCTGGTACATTGATTTCTTTACGGGCTGTCAATACGGTTAAAGCTGCTGACGTAAATGAGGGAGACAAAGTGAGTTTCAAAGTCTCAAGAGATCTTAGCATTGACGGTTTGATTGCCATTCCTTATGGTACAATGGTTAGTGGTAAAGTAATACAAGCCAAAAGATCTTCATGGTGGGGAACAAAAGGAAGATTGAAAATAAATGTTACAGAGATTGTTATGCCTAACGGAACTGTTCTTCCTATTGAAAATGGAAACATTCAAATTAATGGGACTAATCGTACTGCATCGGCTGTAATAGCATTCTTGTTCGTATGGCCAGGTTGTTTAATCTGTGGGAGTAAAGCTGAAATGCAAACTGGATACGAAGTTCAGGTCAATGTTGCTGCAAATACTACTCTTGCAGTGGAATAATTAAGGTGGAATTCAGAAAAGAATAAAAAATAAAAGGTTTTTCAATGTGAAATGCCCCAAAGTCGGACGTAAAATAAAACGTCATTTCTGTTTAATTATAAATAATGAGCTCGGAATTGTACCGGGCTCATTCCCTTTAACCTCGGTTTTGTTTTTATGGTTGTATTCATCTAATCTATATGTATTACATTCTAAGGTGAATCCAATTATTTAATATTCGACTAATCTTCCTGTTGTAATCGCCAACAGTTTCACTTTATCGATTTTATGTGATATTTTAGCGCATTTCTCTGCCCTTTTCATTTTATTATCTCCTATTTTAAATTATTAATGACTTATTTTGCAAGAAAATCAACTTTAAATTATTCGCAATTATGATAAAAGAACCGTGTTCGTCTACAGATATGGGATACCCCTCAAAAAAATATTCTTTTCCAACTAAACGCTATTGCCAAACCTTGTCGCTGATTAACGATCCGGATCTGATAGAAGAATATAAACGTATACATAGTGAAGAAAATTCTTGGAGGGAAATAAGGGAAGGTATCAGGAGTGTAGGCATCTTGGAGATGGAGATTTACATATATGGGACAATAGTATGTATGATCGTAGACACACCTTTGGATTTTAATTGGGAAGTGGCCATGGAAAAACTGTCCCATTTACCTCGTCAGCAGGAATGGGAAGATAGGGTTTCGCTCATACAGCAAAGCTCTTTCGGAGCAACATCTGCTGATAAATGGCATCTGATGGAGCGTTTCTTCCATTTGTACGAATAATTATCGTTTAAAGAATATTTAGAGTTTACGCAACGCGTTGCGTAAATATTTTATTGAATGTCTTTTGTAGATGACATATTTGTACTAAATTTGTAGCCACTTAATAAATTAATCATGAAGAAAAACGGTTTACTACATCATAATGGTGTCAGCTATGTGCTGCCATTCATATTAATCACGAGTTGTTTCGCCTTATGGGGATATGCTAACGACATAACCAATCCGATGGTAGAAGCTTTTTCCAAGATATTCAGAATGAGTGTGGCAGAAGGTGCTCTAGTGCAGACTGCTTTCTATGGAGGCTATTTTGCAATGGCATTCCCTGCAGCCATGTTTATACGTAAATACTCATATAAGTCGGGTGTGCTCATGGGATTGGGACTTTATGCCATTGGTGCGCTATTGTTCTTCCCTGCAAAGCTTATCGGTGAATTCCCGTGTTTCCTCCTTGCTTATTTTGTTCTGACATGCGGCCTGTCATTTCTGGAGACCAGTTGCAACCCTTACATCCTTTCTATGGGAACGGAGGAGACCGCGACACGCCGACTAAACCTGGCACAGAGCTTTAATCCGATGGGAGCGTTATGTGGCATGAGCTGCGCCATGATATTCATTCAGGCTAAACTCAATCCTGCCGACACCGCTACACGTGCTACGTGGAATGCTACTACATTCAATCAAGTGAAGGATGCGGATCTGAATGTGCTTATCACTCCATACCTGTCGATAGGTATTGTCATCGCGGTGATGTTTCTAATCATATTTTTTACCAAGATTCCTAAAAATGGTGACAAGAATACCAGTATCGACTTTATTCCAACCTTAAAACGTATATTCTCGCAGGCCCGTTATCGTGAGGGTGTCATTGCGCAGTTCTTTTATGTAGGTGCCCAGATTATGTGCTGGACAATGATTATACAGTATGGCAAGTATCAGTTACTCCATACTTCCAGTGCTATGAGCGACCCGTTGATGCAAGGCGCTATGAGTATCATGCATATGCTGGATGCCAATACATGGCAGAATATTGTCAGTTCGCCTGTGATGACTGAAGGGCATGCTGCCGTGCTGTCGCAGATGGTAAACATTATCGCAATGATATTCTTCTGTTGCAGTCGTTTTATATGTACATTCTTCCTTAAATACATCAATTCAGGTAAACTCCTGATGATTCTGGCCATTATCGCATTCTGCTGCACCGTGGGTGTAATTCTGTCCACAGGCATGAGCGGTTTCTATTGTCTTATCGGTGTATCGGCCTGTATGTCACTCATGTTCCCTACCATCTATGGTATTGCTCTCGAAGGTATGGGGGATGATGCTAAGTTTGGTGCTGCCGGACTGATTATGGCCATCCTCGGTGGCTCTGTCCTTACTCCTATTCAGGGCGCAATTATCGATGCCGGAGGCAAGAGTG
>Ga0302208_10000522_pt1 | contig 18026 bp, 15 predicted proteins | sample II_Fen_E2_3_FD_194577 | JGI IMG/M metagenome (GOLD analysis project Ga0302208, IMG submission 194577) | Peat permafrost microbial communities from Stordalen Mire near Abisko, Sweden - II_Fen_E2_3 | ecosystem: Environmental > Terrestrial > Soil > Wetlands > Permafrost | place: Sweden: Abisko...
AAGAATGTGCTTTTGTACAAAAGTAAGCAAAATCGTTTATTTTTGCAATTATCTTTATGAAAGCTTACAATATTTGATGGTTTTATAGAACAATACCTTTCTTTTTTGCATTATTATACTGAAAGGACCATGAAAGATAATGCCATAAAACAAAAATCAAACCAGATATGTTCTATCTGGTTTGGCAGGTGCCCGGTAAATACTACCCGGTTTTAGTTCTTAATTTATTTTGGATTGAAACAATAAATTAGAATTCGGCATTATTTGGAGTACGTGGAAATGGTATTACATCGCGGATGTTAGACATACCGGTAACGAATAATAACAAGCGCTCAAACCCAAGGCCAAAACCTGCATGAGGAGCTGTTCCAAATTTACGGGTATCCAGATACCACCAGATATCTTTTGTAGGAACACCCATTTCTTCAGCTCTGTTTTTTAGTTTTGTATAATCTTCTTCCCGTTGTGAACCGCCAATAATTTCTCCTATTTTAGGGAATAAAACATCCATTGCCCGAACTGTTTTTCCATCATCATTTTGTTTCATGTAAAATGACTTGATTTCTTTCGGATAATCGGTTAGAATAACTGGCTTTTTAAAATGTTTCTCAACCAGATAACGTTCATGTTCGGATTGTAAATCTGTTCCCCAGCCAACAGGAAATTCAAATTTCTGTCCTTTAGCAATGGCAGCTTCCAGAATCTCGACGCCTCTGGTATAAGTCACACGTTCAAAATCATTCTCTACAACGGATTTCAATCGTTCAATAAGTTCCTTATCGTACATATTACAAAGGAATTCAAGATCATCCTGACAATTATCCAACGCCCACTTAACGCAGTACTGAATAAAATCCTGAGCCAGCTGCATGTTTTCCTCTATCTCGTTGAAGGCCACTTCTGGCTCTATCATCCAAAATTCAGACAAGTGACGTGGTGTATTTGAATTCTCAGCACGGAAGGTTGGGCCAAATGTATAAATCGATCCCATTGACATGGCTGCAAGTTCTCCTTCAAGCTGACCTGACACCGTTAGGCTGGCTTGCTTGCCAAAGAAATCATTGCTATAATCAATTGCACCTTCATCATCTTTTTTCAGGTCGTATAAGTTCATTGTGGTTACCTGAAACATCTGTCCGGCACCTTCACAGTCGGAAGCTGTTATAATCGGGGTGTTGAAATAAAAGAATCCGCGTTCATGAAAGAAGGTGTGAATCGCTATTGCCATATTGTGCCTGACACGGAAAATAGCGCCAAAGGTATTCGTCCGTGGACGAAGGTGGGCTATTTCACGTAAAAATTCCAGTGTATGTCCTTTTTTTTGCAATGGATAAGTTTCAGGGTCGGCGATACCGTAAATCTCAATTTTATCAGCCTGTATTTCTACCTTTTGACCTTGCCCCATCGATTCTACTAATTTACCGGTCACGCTGATACAAGCACCTGTTGTAATTGGTTTTAAATATTCATCTCCGAATTTTTCATTATCAGCAACTACTTGAATATTATTAATTGTTGAACCATCATTCAACGCAATAAAACTTACATTCTTATTGCCACGGCGCGTACGTACCCACCCTTTTATATTCACCTCTGCACCAAAATCAGTTCGTTTTAATGCGTCAACTATAATTGTTCTACTCATACAATTCGGCTTATTGAAATTTTTATGATTTAATTATACTAATTTAGAATACAAAAGTACTAAATTTCATTGGAAAATATACCCTTAATAATACAAAAAAGCACCGGTCTCTTGTTGAACCGGTGCTTTTTGTATAAACTTAAGAGCTTAATTATTTTCTCCTTAATTGGTCTACATTTCCAATCATACTCATGGCACAACGGAATCCAATATCATTGCTTGATTTATTCTGATCCAAGAACCGGCGTGTGGAAGGATTTAACCAATATGCCCGGTCTTTCCAGGATCCTCCTTTATATACTCGCGTCATATCGGTTACCGATGGTCTCAAAATATCTGTCGGATCAATTTTTACATTCCTTTTCAGGTTAGCCATTCCTGTCGTATCATTAAACGTAAAATCAATTTGCGACGTTGCATCGCCATCTTTAAAATTACGGACATCATCCCCTTTTGCCACTTCGGTAGCTATACGTCCCAGGGAATCAACTTTGTATATCTTATTCCCGAGTGCATCTACACTGGCAACTATGGGGGTTAAATAAACATTTCCTCTGAATGAATTATATTCGGCCATTTCATCAAACGATGTTGAACGATAGACATCTAGAACCCATTCGTTTACGTTCCCTGCCATATTATACAATCCAAAATCATTCGGATAATAAGAATTTACTGCATTGGTAATGGTTGCACGATCATTCAGGCTTCCGGATTGTCCCATCATATCGCCACGTCCACGAACAAAATTAGCCATCATTTGTCCCATTTGTTTCTTCGAAGGATTCCTAACCTGCGAACCTGACCAAGGGTAAATTTTACCTTCTTTAATCATCCCGTTTCGTCCTGAAGTTAATCCGTAGGCTGCAAACTCCCATTCAGCTTCTGTTGGTAAGCGGAAGTCTGAGAAAAGTATTCCGTCGGACATATCAACTTTTCGGTTTTTTCCGTACAAATCTTTTTTAGGCATCCTTCCGGCGGCAGGTTGGTAACTGGCTTGTTTTAAATATTTTTGGGTGTTAAATACAAAACTATTTGCAATTGAGTCCTGGTTGGTTTGCGTTTGTAGTTTTGAAAAGTCAGGAGCTTTAATAATTCCTGCACGGATTAAAGCCATTTCATTGACCCTATCGGTACGCCATTGGCAGTAATCCATTGCTTGCTCCCAGGTGACGCCTACAACTGGATATTGATCATATGCCGGATGAGTAAAATAATTTTCAAGATATGGTTCATTATAGGCTAATTCCTCCCGCCAAACAGTAAAATCGGGTTGAGATTTTTGTACAAGTCTTGGGGCTGTTTTCCCAAAAACGGCTTTCATCCAATTCGTATATTCACGCCAATCAATATTGCGTATTTCATATTCGTCCATGTAAAATGAACTGACGGTTATTTTTCGCGGTTTGTTATCGCGCGGTGCAGTAATATATTCTCCTTTTTCACCAATAGTGAATGATCCGCCTTCAATGGCTACCATGCCCGAAGGGGTTTGTGATACGTAACCTCTCTTAACGGTAAATCCTGCTTCAGTTTTATCATTGTATTTCCAGCCTGTCGTACGTGATGAAACACCGTTTGAAGGCTGATTGACGCAAGCAATCAAAGTTATTGCTAAAGATATTGATGCTAATTTAGCTATGGTTATCAATTTCATATTAGATGAAATAAATTAAAGAATGTAAAATGTTTAAAACAACTCTGCAAAAATAGTATTTTTTTTCCTGTAATTAATCTATTCGAAACGTTTTTTTGGAGTTTTCAAAAAAATGTTCTACTATAATAACTAGTTTTCTGCAAAAAACGTATACTTTACGATAAAATTTTCAATTATTTCTTATTCTGACAACTCTATCGCTATATTTTCTTACTTTTGCAATGACATTAACAACAAGGATGTATGGTTGATATTTTCAAGGTCGTGGAAACTAATTCTTTGCAACTCAATTTGAATAACCGGTTAATTGATTTGTCAACTCCGGTGGTGATGGGAATTGTAAATGTTACACCCGATTCATTTTTCAAAGAGAACAGGTTTCTGACTCACAAAACTATTTTGGCCGGGGTTGAAAATATGATCCTTCAAGGTGCTTCCATAATTGATGTCGGGGGTTATTCCACCCGTCCATCTGCCGAAGTCATTACACAGGATGAAGAGATAAAACGATTATCGGAAGGCCTGGAAGTTCTTCTGAAAAAGTTCCCTGACATCCTGATTTCTGTTGATACATTCCGATCGGGGGTTGCCAGGCATGTTGTAGAAAACTATGGGGTTGCTATGATCAATGATGTCAGCGGAGGTACTCTCGATGATTTAATGTTCGAAACAATTGCTGAATTAAAGGTGGCCTACGTGTTAATGCATATGCGGGGTACTCCCCAGACAATGCAAACGAATACAAAATACGAAGATGTAGTGTCCGAAGTCTTGCTTTTTTTGGAAAAGCGCCTGGCTCAATTACATTTATTGGGTGTAAATGATGTGGTTATTGATCCTGGTTTTGGTTTTGCCAAATCATTAGAGCAAAACTATAAATTGTTGAATAAACTGCATTATTTTAAGGAATTAAATGTGCCGGTATTAGCCGGTCTTTCCCGTAAATCGATGTTGACAGGGTTGCTTGGAATTGATGCCAATGAAGCTCTTAATGCCACTACGGCTGCTAATATGCTGGCGTTGGCAGGTGGTGCATCCATTCTCAGGGTGCACGATGTTAAAGAGGCCATGCAAACGATTCGTATTTACATGAAATGTATGGAAGAATAAATAGCCTTTTTAAAATAAGATTACAAATAGATAAATTCAAAATTACATGGGATTTCATATAGGCTTTAAAGATGTAATTGATATTTTCCTGGTGGCAATACTGCTTTACCAAACCTTTAAGCTGCTTAAACGAACCGGTGCTGCCAATATCTTTATTGGTATTCTGGCATTTGTGATTTGTTGGTTTCTGGTTTCGTATGTGTTTAAAATGGAACTCCTGGGAGGTATCTTTGATAGAGTCGTCAGTGTAGGAGCCTTTGCTTTAATTGTTTTGTTTCAGGAGGAAATACGCCGGTTCTTTTCACGGATCGGATCTAGTCGAAGAGGAAGTCTGATTCATACTTTGAAACGTCTTTTTGTTGCTGATAGCAGCGATAAAGAAAGAACCGATTTTGATCTCGTTCAAATTGTTCTGGCTTGTCGAAATTTAGCCAAAAGTTCAACGGGTGGATTAATTGTTCTTACCCGGAGCAACAATCTGGAGTTTTATGCCCATTCAGGAGAACAGATCGATGCAGCCATAAATTCGCGTTTGATTGAAAATATCTTTTTTAAAAACAGTCCGTTGCATGATGGGGCATTAATTGTCTCCGATCGGAAACTAAAAGCTGCTGCTTGCATTCTGCCGGTCTCCAAAAACCAGTCAATTCCAAAACGAATGGGATTAAGGCATCGTGCTGCATTGGGAATAACGGAGCATTCCGACTCAATAGCGATTGTTGTCTCTGAAGAAACCGGGCATATTTCCTGGGCTGTGAATGGTCAACTCACTGTAAATGTAAAGCCCGAGCAATTGGAACATTTCTTATCCGAAGTAATGGTACGCTGAGTTCGATCTGTTTTGTGCACTCCTAAAAAAATAAGTGCAACTTTTTCAGTTTCTAATTGTTTTAATAGATAACATGTTTATAAACAATATATAAATTAAATGATTATGAGTAAAATTTCAGGTGTAATTAAACCAGGTGTTGTAACCGGAAAAGACTTACAATATCTTTTTAAAGTGGCAAAAGAAAATGGTTTTGCAATCCCTTCGGTCAATGTAGTTAGTTCTTCCACGGTTAATGCTGTTATGGAAGCTGCAAAAGTTTCCAATGCTCCTATTATGATTCAGTTCTCCAATGGTGGAGCTGCCTTTAATGCAGGCAAGGGATTAAAGCTCGAAGGTCAACAAGCTGCTGTTTTGGGAGCTATTGCAGGAGCAAAACACATTCATACCTTAGCTGAAGCATACGGTGTATATGTTGTTCTTCATACCGACCATGCTGCTAAAAAATTACTTCCCTGGATTGATGGTCTGTTGGATGCCGGTGAAAAATACTTTGCCGAAACTGGTAAACCGCTTTTCAGTTCTCACATGCTTGATCTTTCCGAAGAACCGATCAAAGAAAATATCGAAATCAGCAAGCGTTACCTCGAACGTATGAGCAAAATGGGAATGACCCTCGAAATTGAATTGGGTATTACCGGTGGTGAAGAAGATGGAGTTGATAATAGTGGAATCGATAATAGCCTGCTTTACAGCCAGCCAGCTGATGTTTTGTATGCCTATCAGGAATTGAGCAAAGTATCTCCTAATTTCACCATTGCCGCTTCCTTTGGTAATGTGCATGGTGTTTATAAACCGGGTAATGTAAAACTGATGCCGGTGATCCTTAAAAACTCACAGGATTATATCAAGGAAAAGTTAGGCCTTTCCGAAAAACATCCTGTTAACTTTGTATTCCATGGTGGTTCGGGATCTTCACATGCTGAAATCCGCGAAGCTATCAGCTACGGTGTTATCAAGATGAACATTGATACTGATACTCAATGGGCCTATTGGGATGGCGTACGGGGCTTTGAAGCTGCCAACCACGGTTTCCTTCAAGGACAGATTGGTAACCCTGAAGGCTCAGATAAACCAAACAAAAAATACTACGACCCACGTGTTTGGCTACGTAAAGGTGAAGAAGCTGAAATCGCCCGTTTAAAAGTTGCTTTTGAAGACTTAAATGCCGTAAATAGCCTCTAAGAATTTACTATTTATTCAGTTACTATTTACAATTTAAAGATAGTATACTGAACTAAAAAATAAAGGCTGTCTAGATTCTAGACAGCCTTTTGTATGCAAACTAATTGACAATTAACAGTAAATAGTAAATTGTCAAATAGTAAATCAATCTCAAGCTTTTCCTGCACTACCCAAAACATTCACTGTTTTGTGAGCATAGAGTCTTTTCAATTCATCACGTGCTGGTCCAAGATATTTACGAGGGTCAAATTCTCCCGGTTTGGTAGCCAATACTTCACGTACAGCAGCTGTCATTGCCAGACGGCCATCTGAGTCAATATTGATTTTACAAACGGCTGATGCAGCTGCACGACGCAATTGATCTTCAGGGATGCCGATTGAATCTTTCAAGGCACCGCCGTATTTGTTGATGGTTGCAACATATTCCTGTGGAACGGAAGAAGAACCGTGTAATACGATAGGGAATCCTGGAATTAATTTCTCTATTTCTTCCAAAATGTCAAAACGCAATGGAGGTGGTACCAAAATGCCGTTTTCGTCACGTGTGCATTGTGCAGGGGTGAATTTGTTGGCTCCGTGCGAAGTTCCGATAGATATGGCCAGTGAATCAACACCGGTGCGGGTTACAAATTCCACTACTTCTTCAGGTTGTGTGTAGGTATGATGTTCGTGTGATACTTCGTCTTCAACACCTGCCAAAACTCCTAATTCTCCTTCAACGCTAACTCCATGTTTGTGGGCATATTCAACCACTTGTTTGGTCAGGGCTACATTTTCTTCGAAAGGTAAATGTGAACCGTCGATCATGACAGAAGAGAAACCTGTTTCAATACAGCTTTTACAAAGTTCAAAACTATCACCATGATCCAGGTGTAACACAACTGGAATATTCATTCCCAATTCTTTAGCATATTCCACTGCACCCTGTGCCATGTAACGAAGCAATGTCTGGTTTGCATACTTGCGAGCACCACTCGAAACCTGTAAAATAACCGGTGATTTTGTTTCAACACAGGCAGCAATAATAGCTTGCATTTGTTCCATGTTATTGAAATTAAAGGCTGGAATTGCATACTTGCCTTCGATAGCTTTTTTGAATAAGTCACTGGTATTGACCAATCCAAGTTCTTTGTAATTTACCATATTCTTAAAATTTTATAGTTTGATAATTTGTCCGCAAAAGTAGTCTTTTTTTGTCAATTATGAAAGTAAACGATATCCTTTTGTTATAATCCATCCATCCAAGTGGATGGATGGATAGAATCCCGTTATAAGTTCCATCAGCATTCAGTATAGATATTCATTTTTCTATTTTTATACCGCCATTTATTCACTACGATGATAGAGATGTAATATAGATGTAACTTAGATATAATATAGATATAACTTAGATGTTATATATCATTAATAGGTTATTATATCTAAGGTATATCTATATTGAAAATAAGTTATATTTTAATTAATACACTGATGTGGTGGTGAATGCATGATAATATTGTCGACCCGCTTGCTATAGTGATTGGGTTGGTAGAGAAATGCGTGTTTTTTTTGTATTCAGTTGTAAAATTATTGATACTTTTGTAGGGATTGATTTGTTGAGGATCGAAAAAAAAATCTACATGCAATATAGTGCAAGATCTTTTTTAGTTCAGGATGAAGAATTATTGAAAATATCTTCATTTATTTTGAACAATATGATGAATTATTTGGTTTTAGTTATTGATCTTTAACTATTTAATCAATGAGTCTTTACTTACGGAAAATAATTAAAAGTTATGAGTTTACTTAAGGAATTTAAAGATTTTGCCATGCGTGGCAATGTGATTGATTTGGCAGTTGGTGTGATCATTGGTGGAGCTTTCGGAAAAATTATCGCTTCACTGGTGGCAGATGTGATTATGCCCCCGATCGGATTGTTGGTTGGTGGTGTTAACTTTGTGGACTTGAAATGGCAAATGAAGCCGGCCATGATTGTTGATGGGGTTAAAAAAGCAGCTGTAACCCTGAATTATGGGAATTTTATACAGGTAACATTCGATTTCCTTATTGTTGCTTTTTGTATCTTCTTGTTTGTGAAAGGAATTAATTCCATGTCGAAGAAAAAGGAGGAGGAAGCTCCCGTCGTTCCTTCCAAAGAAGAACAGTTATTGACCGAAATACGTGATTTATTAAAGAAATAAATCAATCTCCCACCGGTTAAAAAGACCCTAATAATACTTCTCAGCATTATTAGGGCGTTTTTATACCCAATTTAACCTGCCTTTGTCGGGGTAATATCCTTTGTTTATCGATTTTTGCTTGTATAGAGACTGTTTATGTTCCTATATTTGCAGCATAAATTTTTAAAAAATACTATAATGGAAAATGAAATGAAAAATTCGTTTCGTTCGGGCTATACAAAAGGTCTAGGCTTCGGACTGATTTTAATGCTGATTGGTGTGTTGTTTCTAGGTTATAACTTTGGAATTATACCTTACAATGTAAAAGAAGTAATTTTCTCATGGCCAATGTTGTTAGTTTTTATCGGACTGATTAATCTGTTCAAACGACATTTAATTTCGGGAGTGGTTTTGATTTTCGTAGGTGGATTCTTTCTTATTCCCAGGATTGTACCTGGTTTGGATGGACAGTTTGTTCATATCTATTGGCCTCTGTTATTGATTGCAGCAGGAATAGTTGTTCTGCTACAACGGGTTATTAATCCTAAATGGGGTTATGGGTCATGGGACAGAGACTGGCACCATCACAACCATCATCATCGTTCGCACCGCTATGATCATTCCAAATGGAGTGAAAATGCCAATACAAGCGGCTTTTCAAAAAACAGTGTGTTTGGCAGTGGCGATCACATTGTGCTCGATCCTGAATTTAAAGGAGGTGACCTGAATGCTGTATTTGGAGGTATAACCCTGGATTTGCGCAGAACCAGCTTGCCATTGGGCGATACCCAATTGGAGGTAAATGCAGTATTTGGAGGGATAACTATTTTTGTTCCGAGTGATTGGTATGTTGAAACTCATTTGGATGCTGTTTTTGGAGGATTCCAGGATAACCGGGTGCCTAAAGAGCCGCTTGATACAACCCGGAAACTGGTTATTACAGGCTCATGTGTATTTGGGGGTGGAGAATTAAGAAACTAATTCACAGAAGATGATACATCCATTTTTGGAAAATACGTCAAGAATAACTCAATATGTACTTCTCTGGACCGTATATGCCTTGCTGCAGGCATTAGTCCTGCAAGGGCTGGTTGCACTTCCATTCTGGATGATGTTGGCCGATGGAGTAATACATGCTGCTGTTTTTGGAGTGATTGGCATTCTTCTATGGAGTGTGGTGAAATACGGGAATTTTGAAGCGTTGACACTTTACCAGCGGTTGGTGAATAATGCGGCCATGGCTTTACTAAGTATTGCTATTTGGTTAAGTGTAGGTTATGGTCTCTTTTACATGGTGTTCGGGGTTGAATCATCTGCCTTGTTTATACGGGTACTACCCATCCGGGGAATGACCGGACTATTGATCTATTTGCTGATCATGCAACGGTTTCATATCGCAATTACCGAGATGAGCCAACAGGATGAAGGGGCAGAATCCCTTGAAATTACTGAAGAAATAAAACCAATGAAAGAGGTGCAAACAGAAATGCTGGAACGTATTGCTGTAAAATCGGGCACGAAGATTCATGTTGTATTAATTCCGGAGATACTTTATCTGCAGGCTGATGGTGACTATGTTCAGATATTTACAGTGCAGGGGAAATACCTGAAAGAACAAACCATGAAGTATTTCGAAGAACATTTGCCGGATAATCAGTTTGTACGGGTTCACCGCTCGGTCATAGTAAATGTTGAAATGATCTCCCGGATAGAACTTTATGAAAAACAGAATCAATTGCTGACGCTTAAAAACGGACAGCAAATCAAGACCAGTCCGGGGGGATATAAAGCGTTACGAATGGTATTGAATTTGTAAACCATTTTTAGGACTCTGCAATAAAAAAAGATTAAAGCAAACGTTGTTACATTTCTAATCTTGTAGAATGCAGACATATGATGATACATTAATTTACAGTTGTAATAAACAAAAAATATCAATATGAAATTTAGAATATCGATAGAGCTTCTGGTTTTTATCTTATTTGTAAGCGTGGGTTGTAATGCTGCGAAATTCAATAATTCTTCCTCTAAAGATAACCTTTCAAAGCAGGCTGATGACAATTACATAAAATCTAAAGGCACAAAACGTATTGTTTCATATAATGTGAAACACTGCGAAGGAATGGATAAAGTGATTGATTATGATAGAATTGTAACTGTAATCAGTAGCTTAAATCCGGATATTGTCTGTTTACAGGAACTTGATAGTATGACAACCCGATCGAATATGTATCAGGTCAAATTATTAGGGGCTAAATTAAAAATGCATAGTTATTTCGGTTCAGCGATACCTTATAAAGGGGGGCGCTATGGAATTGGGATTCTCTCGAAAGAAAAACCAATAAAAACGTATCATTATAGTTTGCCGGGAGTTGAAAAACGCACATTTCTGATAGCTGAATTTTCAACGTATGTTGTAATATGTGTTCACCTGGATTTGACAGAAAGTAATAGAATCGTATCTGTCAAATTGATTACAGATGAAGCAAAGAAGCTCCATAAACCAGTTTATCTGGCCGGTGATCTAAATGAAGAGAACACAAAAGGTGAAGTGTTTTCAGAATTTATGAAAAACTGGAATATAGCAAGTTTAATTAAAAATACATTCCCAACAGGAGCTCCAACGAGATGCATAGACTATATCCTTGCTTTTAAACAAGAAAAGACAAAATATCAAATACAAAACAAGAATGTGGTGTATGCTTTACAAGCTGTCGATGTCTCAAACGCATCCGATCATTATCCAATCTTTATAGACTTTAAATAATTAATCGTTTAGCACCCACATCTTTGTTTTTCCAATAAGTTTAGAGGTGCATGTTCATTGGGTATTTCAGTATCTCCTGTTTCCAATTAAAAAGAGGTTGACTCACGATATTGAGCCAACCTCTTTTTTGAGTATAAGTAATGATTTTATTAATCTTCTTCTTTTTTGGTAGCTTCGTATTCTTTAAGTAATTTTTCCTGGATATCCATAGGTACAAGTTCATAGCTGGCAAACTTCATGGTGAAAGAAGCACGGCCACCGGTAAGGGAACTCAGGGTGGTGGAATAGCTGCCTAATTCTTTTAAAGGTATTTTAGCGGACAGTTTCTCATATCCTTTTTCGCTGTGCATGCCCATAATGACAGCGCGACGACCTTGCAGATCGCCCATGACATCACCCAACCGGTCGGAAGGTGCCTGAACAACCACATCGTAGATAGGCTCCAGTAGTTTAGGACCGGCTTCTTTAAATGCTTGTGAGAAGGCATTACGTCCGGCAAGACGAAAGGATATTTCATTCGAATCAACCGGATGCATCTTGCCATCGTATACGATGACACGCACATCACGGGCATACGACCCTGTCAGTGGCCCTTGCTCCATACGTTCCATAATACCTTTCATAATAGCCGGCAGAAAGCGCAGATCGATAGCTCCGCCTACAATACTGTTCACCAGAACCAGCTTGCCGCCCCATTCCAGTTGAATCTCCTGTGAGTCACGATTACTGATCTTATATTCCTGTCCGTTAAAGCGGAATGTATCAGGAGCCGGCATACCTTCGTAGTAGGGTTCAATAATCAGATGAACTTCACCAAACTGACCTGACCCCCCCGATTGTTTTTTATGCCTGTAATCGGCACGGGCATTCCTGGTAATAGTTTCACGATAAGGAATCTTTGGTTCCTTGAATTCTATTGGTATTTTATCATTGTTTTCAACACGCCATTTTAAGGTACGTAAGTGAAATTCACCCTGACCGTAGAGTATTGTCTGCTTTAATTCTTTCGATTGTTCAATAACCCAGGTTGGATCTTCTTCGTGCATACGGGTTAGTATTTCACTAAGTTTTTCTTCATCCGATTCCAGCTTGGCCTTAATAGCCCTGCGATACTTTGGTTCAGGATATTTAATTTCCTTGAAGTCGTATTCGCATCCCTTTACATTGAGGGTATTTCCCGTGCGGGTATCTTTTAGCTTAACAGTAGCCCCAATATCACCGGCTACGATTTCATCTACCTTCGTGCGTATTTGACCGGCCACTGAGAATATCTGACTGATACGCTCCTTGGAGTCACGGTCAATATTTATCAGATCGGCTCCTTCTTTGAGTGTACCGCTCATTACCTTGAAGTATGATACTTCACCAATATGCGGTTCAACACTTGTTTTGAATACATAAATGCTGACAGGACCTTTTGCATCCGCTGTTACTTCTATGCCATCAATAGTTTTAGGCTTCTCGGTTTGATTCACACTTGGTGATACGTTGCACAGAAATTCCATTAAGCGGCGAACGCACATATCCCGTCCGGCACATACACAGAAAACAGGGAACATGTCACGTGTCAGTAATCCTTTGCTGATGCCTATACGCATTTCATCTTCAGTCAAAGATCCCTGGTCAAAGAACTTTTCCATTAACGCTTCATCATGTTCTGCCGCTGCTTCTACTAACAGGTTGTGAAGGTTTTGTGCTTTCTCAATTTCAGAGTCAGGAATCTCCAGTATATCAGGAACACCGCCTTCGGGTTTCCAGCGATACATTTTCATTTTCAATATATCTACCACGGCATTAAATTGAGGGCCAACAGTAATGGGATATTGAATAAGAACAATCTTATTCCCGTAATTCTCTTTCAGTTGTTCCAATGTCCGATCGAAATCAGCTTTTTCCTGATCCAGATGGTTGGTGACAAAAATAACGGGTTTATTAAATCTTTCGGTATAACGGAAGTGATTGTTGGTTCCGACTTCTACCCCATATTGGGTGTTGAGAAGGATAAGAGCGGTATCGGTTACGTTGAGTGAGGTCACTACACCACCAATAAAATCGTCAGAACCCGGGCAGTCAATAAAATTAAGTTTCTTTTCGTGCCATTCAGTTTGAATAATGGTTGAGAAAACTGAATAGCCATACTCTTTTTCAACAGGGAAATAATCAGAGACCGTATTTTGGCCGTTTACTGTGCCTCTGCGTTTTATGACACCACTCTCGTAAAGCATAGCTTCTGCAAGAGTGGTTTTCCCCGAGCTGGAACTTCCCAGCAATGAAATGTTTTTAATTTCGTTCGATTGATATACTTTCATATTGTATTAAAAATTAAAAGAATTAATACTAAAAAATTGTAGTTTTTTATAATGAAAAATCGTATGGCAATGTATGAAATCTCTATTAAAATTGTATTTCTAAATTATATGTTTTACAACAGGGATTTAGGAGAACCCCTAGCCCCTAAAGGGGAACTAAGTTACTTCTGTTTTGACCTGACTTGTTTAGGGGATATTATAGACTTGACTAATTTAATTCCCCTTTAGGGGTTAGGGGTAAACATTTTCTTCGTTTCATTCCAATACTCGGGAGACTTTTTGAGAAAGTAAAGCATGACAAGCAAGCAGATGGAGAGGATAACCCCGAATACGGCGAAGCTGTTTTCGGCAGTAAAATAAGTGGTCAGGGAAAAGAATAAGGTCCCCAACAAGACAAATACAAAGGTGATAAGGTTCAGGTAGCCTATCATGTCGCCTAGTTTCCGGCCCAGGTTGGAGTTCTGGAGCATGGACAGGCAGGGAATCTGGAACAATCCACCCATAAATGCTACACTAAATACGCAAAAAACAAAGAGCCACATGCTGAGTTGGAAGAATGTGAGCACCAAAAACAGAATACTCATGCCTCCTATGCCAATAAGTATTAATCCTTTCTTTACCTCTTTTCCTGAAATTCGTCCTGCTGCCCAACACCCGAGTGCAATACCAATAGCAGCGCACGCCATCACCATGCCGGTGGTGGTATTTGAAGCATGATAAACCTGCTTGCAGTGAATTACCAGATTCATTTGCAACATACCTCCGATAAGCCAGAAAGCCGATGCGCCAAATATGGCACTGTTGACATTTGAGTGTTTACGGGCGAAACGAAAGGATTCTATCAAAAACCGAATAGGGTTTATTGTTCCAACTCCATCTTTATTCTCCGGTAATTCTTTTGCCCGGATAGAACGTGTTACCAGATAACCCAGCATTGCCAACCCAATAAAAAGTGTAAATACCAGCCATGGACTGTAGATGTCCGAAACCACCGAAGCGGTTACTGTACCGGTAAGTATTCCCAGAAATGCCATCATCTCAAATACCCCACTTCCGAATGAAACCCCTTCTTTGCCCCCGATATCACGTATCAGGCTGTATTTTGAAGGCGAATACATGCAACTCAAAATGCCCATCAGCAGCACTGTCAGAATTGCTACCATGACCCACTGAAAATAAAATGCCACGCAAGCCAGGACGAGCACCGGTATTTCAAGTAGCTTGCAAAGCCGGAATACTTTCTTTTTGGAATAGATAACAGCCAGCCTGCCGGCCCATGGGGAAAGAAAAAGATAGGGCACCACCAAAGAAGCTGAAACCATGGATATCAGTTGCGACTGAGTCATCCAACGTGGTGTTGACCACCCGACAGCAATAAATATGATGCAGTTCTTTACGAAATTATCATTGAAAACTCCCAGAAAGTTACTTAAAAAAAGAGGTGTCCATTTATTGCGGAATGAAAACATAGGTTGTTTGGGTTGGGTGAAGAGCAAATGTACGGAATACAGACGGAAAGACAAAAACAATACATAAAAAAAACCGAAGCACTATTTTAAGTGCTTCGGGTAGAAAATGTACTATAAACAAGTTGTTATAAACTGATTTTTTGTCTGAAGTCGCCCACCCTGACAATATACAAACCTTTTGCCAATTGAGGTTGAATGGTTTCTTTCAGCTCAGATGCAAAGACTTTTTTGCCTTGTGTATTATATATTTCAACATTTCCGGTTGTAAATCCAACCAATGTAATGGTTGCATTTGAAGCAACCACTTTGCGATTTTCAGAATTTAATGAGTTAACCGAAGTGGTTGTTGCAGTACCTGTAATCTTGATATCATCAATGCGGATCTCAGGTAATTCGTTTGTGCCTGAAACATCTAATGTGTTATAGTTTGGCGTTGAGAAACGAATGCTGAAATTTGAGTTTGCCAATACAGAAACATTAGAAACAGTCAGCCACGTTGTTTTCGTAGTGGTTAAACCAGCAATCTGTGTCGTCGCGATGTCTGTAAAGCCGGATCCATAGTTACATTGAACTTTAATATAGGTCACATCATATTTTTTCTTTCCGTAGATGCCGAAAGACAGGTTAATGTTATCATAATTCAAGGTGTTTATTCCGCTTATTGTAAATGAATTTGTTAAGTCGGCGTTAAAGTATAAGTTTCCGTTCCCACTTGCACCTGTATAGGTTGATGGATTATTAGTGCGGACATTAAGAGTTGTTCCGGCATCATCACAACTGACAGTTGTAGCAGTTGAAACCGGGGTGTAAACAATACCACTGTTCCATACATGTGAATCGGCACTCCAGTCATGGTCTGCATAGCTTTCACACTTAGTCGCATCGTACAGACCGGTAGTAGTACCGGAGACACAACCGTCTCTGCTCGTTTTTGTAGTTCCAAAAGTCTCCAGAAAAATTGTTGTTTGTGCTCTGATGCCTACTGACAACAATGTAATCCCTAAAAAAAGAAAGGTAGTTTTTTTCATATCTTTTCCATTATTGATTTTTTACAAAGTGATTGAGTAATGCTTTTGTTGCAGGGCTTAATAACAAAATATCCTTTACAAAAATAGCAAGACGGTTGTTTTTTTGAAAATAAAATCAGTGCAAAGACAATATGATTCAGTAAAATGGCAAATAGACAGGATTGACCTATAGAGGGAAGACTATAGGAGTTATCCAATGCATTAATACTTACGCAGGGAAAAAATAAAACTCAATCCACCTGTTGGTACTAGTTTTGCTGATATTTTACCACGGTGGTTAAGCACGGCATTTTTCACAATAGCCAGTCCCAGACCGGTACCACCCATCTTGCGGCTACGACCTTTATCTACGCGGTAGAACCTCTCAAAAAGACGGTTAAGATGCACTTCGTCCACCCCGATACCATTATCACTGAACGAAAAATAATAGAACTGTTCGTCTTCACGGTAACAGCTAATGTCGATGGTCAGTTTCTCTCCTGCATAAGTAAGGGTGTTGTCCAGAAGATTGCGAAAAATAGAGTAAATGAGAGAGCGGTTGCCCTGGATTTGTATATCGGGGGCAAAGTTTTTAATCACCTGACATCCCTTTTGTTCGATCTCCAAATGTACATCATTAAGTATATCCTCAATCACTTCAGAAACATTACAAGGTTCTTTTTCGAACAGACGTTTAGCTTCATCCATCTTGTTGAGTGTGGAAATGTCCTGCAGTAAGGCGCTAAGGCGTAGGGCCTGTTGAAAAGAACGCTCTACAAAGAACCGCTGACGCTTTGGATCCATATCCGGGTTTTCGAGTATGCTTTCCATATAGCCTAAAATGCTGCTAACAGGAGTCTTCAATTCATGTGAAATGTTTTGTGTCAGATGTCTTTTCAATTCATTCTCATGTTCCTGTACCGAAATATCATTAATGGATATTTCAAAGGTGTTATCTTGAAAAACGATGCATTGCACCGAAAAGACATTCCCTCCTTTTTCAACGATCAGTCTTTTGCGCTTCAGTTCGTTATTCAGTAAACTTTGATCGATAAACTGATTGATGTCAGCAAATTCGGGTAACAAAAATATCTCATCAGAACTCTCGCATTTTTGGTCAGAAAGAATATTGGTGTACTGAATAAAGTGGGTGTTTGCTAGTATTTCTTTCTTTTGCGAAGAAAAGATACCCAATCCTTCCTGAGAGATCTGAAGATGCTTAATCAGCTTTTCACGCTCACGGTTTACTTCATCCTTTGTTACTAACAGTAATTTGTAAAGCTGTACGATATTTTTGCTGATTTCTCCCAACTCATCGTTCGGAAATTCAATATCCGTATCCGGCATTTCTTCCTTTTCTGCTTTCTGAGTAAAAATACGTAACCGATCAATGGATCTTGTAAAATTACGGGAGATAAAATACAGGGCAAGTATAGCCAGTATCAATATAAATGCCATGAAATACAGAAAGAATGTATTAGCCTTGAGCATGCCGGCCAGACTGATATTATAGGGCAATGCACTGCGAATGTAGTTGCTCCGGAAGCGGTGAGCCAGATAATAGTACTCTTTTCCGGTGGAAGCAGAGTGACGGATAGCTTTTCCGTTTTCGGAATAATTAGCCATTTCAATTTCCGGACGATTCAGATGATTCTCAAGAGTCGTACCTTTCTTAACCGACGAATCGAAAGTCACTACACCTGTGGTATCAATGACGGTTACCCGCAAAGCACTGTCGGGGAATAAGCTTACATAATCTTTCAATTTATCCCAGTCTGGATGTTGTTCCAATATGAACCTATTAATTGTAAAGTTATAAGTTGTAAGTTGCTGGTCAAGTTGTTCTGTACGGAATTCCTTTTCACGACGATACTGAAAAAAACAGATAA
>Ga0302208_10000523_pt1 | contig 18017 bp, 11 predicted proteins | sample II_Fen_E2_3_FD_194577 | JGI IMG/M metagenome (GOLD analysis project Ga0302208, IMG submission 194577) | Peat permafrost microbial communities from Stordalen Mire near Abisko, Sweden - II_Fen_E2_3 | ecosystem: Environmental > Terrestrial > Soil > Wetlands > Permafrost | place: Sweden: Abisko...
GCCTTGCAAGCCGCAGCCGCCCTTTGGATGGTCTACGTCTACGTCCGTTTCATCCGCTCCCCGTATGTGGTCAATCGGGTGATGAAACCGACGACCGAAATCCAAAGCACCCTGGCAACAGTCTTATTCCTAGTATTCATGATCCTTCAATCCGGCATTGAATGGAGATGGTTCATACAATAGACGACATCCGGCGGAACCCCGCGATGCTCGCCGATTGCGGCGGCAAGGGGAAGAATCTGTTTCGTCTCCAACTGCTTGGGATACCCGTCCCTGCGTTGGTTGTCGTGCCGTTCAAAGCTCTAATCAAACTCTTTCAATTCAATGAAGGCGAAGTCCTAAAATGCCTCCGTAAAATCACTTCAGAAAACATCCGTGAAACGTGTGCGGAAATTGAAAAATTGCTTCAAAACATCACCGTTGATTCAGCTGCCTATGCCCTTTTGAATCAGGAAATTACTTCTTGTTTGAACCCTTCCCTCAACGTTGCCGTCCGTTCTTCCGTCCGCTTCGAGGACAGTTCCACCGCCTCTTTTGCCGGCATGTTTGACACCATCCTCAACGTAGCGCCTTCTGACATGGCTGAAAACATGCTCACCTGCCTACGCTCCCTGTACAGCCTGCCACTGCTGGATTATTCCCTTCAAAAAGGCATTCATCCAGCAGAAAACCAGCTTTCGGTCGTTATTCAAGAAATGGTCCAAGCCTCGGTTTCAGGCGTCCTGTTCACCATGAACGCCAGCGGCAATTACAACGACCTCCTTATTTGCAGCGCTTTAGGCTCGGGCGAAGGCGTGGTGAACAACACTTCCGAAACCACCAGTTACTACATCAATCGCCAGAATCGCAGCGTACTCAAAAAGGACGAGGAGGCTGAAATCCTTACCCAGGAGCAATTGATGGAATTGTATGAAACCGCCCTGCGCATCGAGAAAAGTTTCGGCTTCCCCCAGGACATCGAGTTCAGCTACGATGAGGCCGGTAAACTTTTCATCCTGCAGGCCAGACCCATCACCACCATCGACATCAACTCACTCAAAATCATAGACAATACCAACATTGTCGAATCCTATCCGGGCATCACCCTGCCGCTCACCTTTTCTTTTGCCAAGGCTGCATACCAGGAAGTGTTCACCTCCAGTGCCCGCCTTTTCAAGATTTCAGAAGCTAAAATACGCGAAAAGGAACCGGAATTTTCCAATATGATCACCCACGTCCAGGGCCGGATTTACTACAACCTCCACAATTGGTACAAGCTGATGCAGATGATTCTGTCCTCAGGAAACAGCCTGCAGGCCTGGGAAACGCTCATCGGCGTACAGTCCAAAACCACTTTCAAAGGCGTCTCAACCCTATTCAATAAGGTGCGAAAGGCCTGGGTCTCGCTGTCACTTTTTTTCCGATACCCTCGCATCGTAGCCAATTTCTACCGGAATTTCGAAGTGGAATACGCCACTTTCCGCACCTACTTGAACGACTTGCCCAAGACGCAACCTTCCGTCAAAGAGGCCTTCGAATTCTATCTGGAACGCTCCAAGCCGCTGTTCAAGGACTGGTCAGCCACCCTGCTGAACGACTTTTTCACCTTCCGTTTCTACGATGCATTGACCAAAATGACCAACGCGATGGGCTTTGCCCAAAACGAGACCATTGCCAACGATTTGCTCTGCGGCACGCCCGGTGTCGAAAGCGAGATGCTCGTGATGGAATTGCTGCAAATTTGCGAAACGATCCGAAAAACCCACGAATACCTGCAACTTTTTGATTTGCAGGACGAAGAAGTGCTCCTTCGTGTCCCGCTTGCCTTGCAACAACTGTTCGATGCCTTTATCGCCCGTTTTGGGGATCGCACGCTCGAAGAACTCAAACTCGAAACGCCCAACATGCGGCTTCAACCGACACGCTTTTTCAGCCTGCTCCGCAGCCAGTTGCAAAATGCCACCAACCCGGCTGAACTCACCGCCCAACAACTCGGCATCAAGACTTCAGCCGAAAAAAGAGTGCAGGAAAAGTTGAAAGGACACTGGCTACGAAAACGGCTCTTCCAAATCGTTTTGAAACACGCCAGGGAAACCATCAAGAATCGCGAAAACATGCGCATCCGCCGAACCCGCGCCTACGGTTTGGCAAAGGAACTCTTCCACTACATTGCCAACAAGATGGTGGAACAAGGCGTCATCAAACGTTATGATGCTATTTTTTACCTCACCATCAACGACTTGCAAGAGTACTGCCTTCATGAACACTTGAACAATAGCATCGACCAGACCCGTGAAACCTTTAAATCCTTTGAAACCCTCACGCCTCCAGACCGAATGGTCTTCAATGGCGAGCAAATACCGCTTCAAAGCATTCGGCATACCTTCAAGAACACGGATCGCGTCCTTTACGGCACTGGCATTTCAACCGGTGTGGTCGAAGCGGAATGCATCGTCCTTTCCAAACCCGACTTCGATCAACCCGTTCAAGGTAAAATTCTGGTCACTCGCATGACCGACCCTGCCTGGGTTTTCCTGATGACTCGCTCCGTCGGCCTGATCAGCGAAAAGGGATCCTCTCTTTCCCACACCGCCATCGTCGGCCGCGAACTGGGCCTTCCCGTCATCATCGGCGCCACCGACGCCACCAAAATCCTGAAAACCGGCATGCGCATCCGGATGGAATGCGATTCGGGCCGAATTGAAATACTGGACGTATAACCGATTTATAACCCTCCTTCAACATATCTGTAACATGCAATTACGTGCTTTGTACTGCATATTACAACAGATATGATTAGAATGAGTGTCTTAACTTCTCAAAACGCCTATCAGGTACATCAGCAAGTTCCCAGATGGAAGGAATCTCCCGAATTGAGAATTCTGAGTTGGAATATTTATATGTTGCCCTATCTTAGTTTGTTTAACGACAACGATCAACGTTCAAAGGCAATCGCTGAACGACTAAATGGATCGGATTATCACATCATTGTTTTTCAGGAAGCCTTCAGCAGTAAATGCCGAAACATCATGTCACGAATTCTGCTGGCAAGCTTTCCCTTTCAATACGGGCCTGCCAACGGATCCAAGTTTTCCTTACGGACGAACAGCGGACTTTGGATTGTAAGCAAATTCCCCTTGGCTCAACTGGATCAATTGCAATTCAGTGTTTCCAAAGGTTTTGATATAGTGGCCAGAAAGGGTGCCGTATTGTTTGAAGGTCGTTTCAAGGGCTCCAAATTTCAGTTGCTGGCAACACATTTACAGTCTGACGGTTCCCATGAACTTCGCAGAAAACAATGTTCAGAAATAAGGGAATGCTTATTGAATGTGCACCATCAAAAAGATACCCCACAATTCCTCTGTGGAGATTTCAACATTGATATGTTCGATAGTGCTCAATACATGGAAATGTTGCGAATATTGGATGCCTCCAACGGTCAAGTCAATGGTGAAATGATGGTCACATACGATGAAATCAACAACAACCTGGCATTTAGGCCGAACGGGAAGCGACGAATCATAGACTATGCTTTGGTACGAAATGCCAGCATCATCGAAAGGGTTGAGCGTAAAGTTGAAACCTTTTTATCCGGAATTGGAGAAGGCGAAACCAACTTATCCGACCATTATGCCATGGAGTTCAACGTAAACTTCTTTGAAATAAACGAGTTGTCAATCTTTCCCTGATTCTGTCCATATCAAATTGAACGCTTACAAAAGTAAAACAACCCTGTTAGGAAAATACTGCATTCGCTTGACAATGGCGTGTTATTTCCCATTTGTAATACAGTATTCACAGGTCTGTTCTAGCGTCACAATACGATTGAACTTCTTTTGTGCAAAAGATTGAACATGTACCATCAAACGTTTTATCCAACCATCGTCATTTCAGATGTGTATCTGGGAACAGAGCACTCCAAGACCACCGAAATTGCAGACTTTCTGCGGACGGTCAATTGCGATACGCTGATTTTGAACGGAGACATCATTGATGGCTGGGAACTACAAAAGAGTGGAAGAGGCAAGTGGAAAAAGGAACATACAGACTTATTTTAAAAACGCACTAAAAGTTGAATATTATGTTTGGATTTATGGAAAATCTCCTTGATTTCATCGGAGAAGACGAAATGGAATTTGCAACAGATTTCGAAACCAGTTGGATTTTGGAATTCTATAATGACGAAGCCAATTACGATTGACTTTATTTCTTGCTGATATTCTTACGAACCTTCCGCTTTCTAGTCGTTCTTTTCTGAAATTTATTGGAAAGGACGCTGATGCTGCCATCCACCTCCATGATGGCCAAGTTCACTTCTTCTATGGTGGCAACTCCATGTTCTCGCACTGCTTCCATGATTTCCTCTTCGGTAATTCTTGCCTTTTTAAGATGCGATTCAAGGTATTTTCCATCAAAAACCAGCATGATGGCATCTCCTTGTACCACTTTTCCAAACTTTGGAAACTTATACTGAAGGTATTTGAGCAGGTAATTTACTACAAACAAGGTCGTTGCAGCAACCAGCCCTCCCAATAAGGTTGAATCCGGTCCGACCATGGCATTCTGCACCGCGTTGCTTATTAGCAAGATGAACACTAAGTCAACCACGGAAAGTTGCGCCAATTCCTTTTTGCCAAAAAGGCGGATGGCCACAACTATAAAAAGGTAAACTGCAAGCGTACTGCCTATGATGCGCACGTAATTGTTGTCAAAAAGTTCCATCTCCAAATATAATTAAATATGCTACTTGTGACATCGAATACAAGCAACTTTTTTGAAGGCTGTTTTTTGAATGAAAACTACTCGTTATAGTTTATTAACTAATTAATGTAGTTATTAAACTAAATCTTTTAGTTTCTTTGACGTATAAAATTTCATACTATGAAATCACTTACAGCAAAAGAAGAAGAACTCATGGGTTTCTTCTGGCAAAAAGGTCCTCTTTTTGTCAAACAACTTCTGGATTTTTATGAGGAACCGAAGCCTCATTTCAATACCTTGTCCACCATTGTGCGTGGCCTGGAGGAAAAAGGGTATCTCACGCATACGGCTTACGGGAATACCTATCAGTATTTCGCACAGGTCAGTGAAGAAGATTTCAGCCAGTCGACGCTAAAGAATGTCATTACCAAATATTTTGACAACTCGTATCTGGGTGCTGTTTCCTCCTTGGTAAAAGAAGAATCCATTTCGTTGGATGATTTGAAACGGTTGATTTCTGAAGTTGAAAAGGCTGCCGAAAAATAAATCAAAGCCATGGGAACCTTCATCGTTTTCATCATCAAGTCGGCTGTTTGCCTGATTGTCTTTTACTTGTTTTACAAGCTCTTGCTCAGTAAAGATACTTTTCACCGATTCAACAGGATCGCCCTGCTCAGTATTTTACTGTTGTCTTTCGTTGTTCCTTTTGGAGTGATTGGTCTTAATCCTTCATCCCACCTGGAACAGGCAATTTTACAGGAAAACGTGGTGATGCAGGCTCCAACTGTCGAAATCGTGCAAGCGGCAACTTCAATGCCTTCAGCCGAAACGTCTCCTACATGGCTACTTGTGCTGATCGTTGCTTACCTGGTAGGAATCGTTTTCTGTTTCTCCCGCCAGTTGTGGTCCATGCTCCGGATGTTCGGTCTCATGCGCAGCAGCCGTGAGTCAAAGTTGGGTAAGGATGCAACTCTTTTGGTACACACGAAACAAATTGCTCCCTTTAGTTGGATGAAGTACATCGTCATTTCCGAAAAGGATCTGGAAGAAAATGGGAAAGAGATACTGACGCACGAATTGGCGCACATTCAAAACAAGCATTCCTGGGATCTGCTTGTTGCAGACTTCTGTATTTACTTTCAATGGTTTAATCCTGCAGCCTGGCTGTTGAAGCAGGAGTTACAAAGCATCCATGAGTTCGAGGCGGACGAGCGGGTGCTCCATCAAGGCATCGATGCAAAACAATATCAGCTTTTACTAATTAAAAAAGCTGTTGGCACAAGACTCTACTCCATGGCCAACAGCTTTAATCACAGTTCACTTAAAAAACGTATAACCATGATGTTAAAAGAAAAATCCAATCCCTGGGCGCGTTTGAAGTATGTTTATGTACTTCCGCTGGCATGTATCACCATGTTTACCTTCGCCCAACCCAGTGTTTCCAGTGTGGAAAAAAACACGGTCGAAAAAGTCAATGATCTCCTATCTTTGGCTTCGACAGAAAAGGCCACACCCATGATTCCATCTGCGGACAAAATTACGGAGATCGCCGGAAATTCCAACATTGCAGAGGTTAAAAATGCTGAACGGCCAGCAGAGGACCTGTTGGCTGTCAATGATGCGCAAGCAACCAAGGCAATTGTCCAAAAAAATGCCGAAACTGTCACTTCTACGATTTCAGTCAGCGGGAAAGTTATCCGTTCATCCAACAATCAACCGTTATTTAATGTCAATGTAGTGGAGAGGGAGCCCTCAGGTCGAATTGTCAGTACCGCTATCACTAATGAAGACGGCACGTTTGAACTAAAGGCAAAGAACAGCAGCAATAAGCTCCTATTCACCTGCATGGGTTTTAAAAATGCAGAAAGTTCCGTCAAAGAATCCGTAACTATTCCAATGGAAGAAGCCACTTTAATGCTGAACGAAACGGTGGTGGTGGGTCAAACCTCTTTCGAAATTACCGAAAAAAAATCCTCAAATCCGACAAACAATGACGGCATTGTCACGATGGTGGAACAAATGCCATCCTATCCTGGTGGCCAACAAGCATTGATGGAATATCTTACAAACAATGTTCATTACCCGAGTAATGCAAGTGCCAGGGGTATTGAAGGCCGTGTCATTTGCTCCTGTATCATCAGTGCTCAGGGTGTAGTGACGGATGTCAAGGTGTTGGCCTCGGTAGATCCCGAACTGGATAAGGAAGCCATGCGTGTCATCCTGAACATGCCCAATTGGATTCCCGGTAGGCAAAATGGCAAGAAATGCCCTGTGAAGTACGCCATTCCGATCGTCTTCAAGTTGAGTAAATGATAGGTAAAGAACCAGATATTATCTTTATTTTTGCACGCGTTCTTCCAATGCGCCCAAAAGACAGACCTTATGCTTTTTAACTCCTTGAACTTTGCCCTATTCCTGCCGGTAGTATTCATACTCTATTGGTTTGTGACAAAGCGGAATCTGAAATTGCAAAACATACTGTTATTGGCTTCAAGTTGTTTTTTTTATGCCTGTTGGGATTGGCGATTCTTATTCCTACTCGGGACATCCATCGTACTGGTCTATTATCCAGGCAAGTTGATGGTCGCTGCCAAAAGCCCCAAAACCAAACAACTCTGGTTGGTGCTGAGCATCGTTTTCAGCCTAGGCTTTCTGGGTGTCTTTAAATACTTCAACTTCTTTGCAGAATCGTTCACGGAGTTATTGTCTGGTTTTGGCCTGAAGGTCAATACGTTGTCACTCAATGTCATTCTTCCGGTCGGCATATCCTTCTACACCTTTCATGGTCTTTCCTACATCATCGATTTATACAAAGGCAGGATTGAGGAGGAAAGGGACTTTATCAATTACGCCGTCTTCGTCAGCTTTTTCCCTTTGTTGATTGCCGGGCCGATAGAAAGAGCCACCCATTTGTTGCCGCAAATCAAAGCGCCCAGAACCTTCGATTCCGCAAAAGCGGTGGATGGCTTGAGGCAGATTCTCTGGGGCATGTTCAAGAAAATCGTCATTGCAGACAACTGCGCCAAATATGCGAATCTCATTTTCAATAGTTCGGCCGATTTCTCTGGCAGTACGTTGGTTTTAGGCGCCTTGTTCTTCACGTTCCAAATCTATGCCGATTTCTCCGGCTATTCGGATATTGCCTTGGGTGTGGCCAGGCTCTTTGGTATCGAATTATTGCGCAATTTTGCATTCCCTTATTTTTCCAGAGACATCGCTGAGTTCTGGAGACGTTGGCATATTTCTCTAACTACTTGGTTCAGAGATTATATTTACATTCCTTTAGGCGGTAGCCGTGGCGGTACCTGGATGAAAATCAGGAATACGTTCATCATCTTTCTCATCAGTGGTTTCTGGCACGGAGCCAATTGGACGTTCGTCGTGTGGGGTGCGCTGAATGCCATTTATTTTCTGCCCCTGATGTTAACCCACAACAATCGAAAAAATCTGGAGACCGTCGCACAGGGTAAAACCCTCCCGACAGTGAGAGAGTTCGTGTCCATGTTAATCACGTTCAGCATCACTGTCTTTGCATGGATATTCTTCAGAGCCGATAGCTTGAGCCATGCCTTCAGTTATATTTCCGGAATATTTTCTTCCTCCATAGTTGAAATGCCCAAATTTCCGGACATGCCCAGAGCCTTTACGACCATTTTCCTGGTCATCCTATTCATTCTGATGGAGTGGCAGGGCAGGGAGCAACAATATGCCATTGCAAAACTTGGTGTAAAATGGCATCGACCGGTACGGTGGGCACTGTATTATTGCATCGTGTTTGCGATTATCTATTTTGCAGGTGAAGAACAACAATTCATTTATTTCCAATTCTAACAGGCAATGAAGAAGTTCTTGTACACCACCGCATTGTTTTTGGCGCCCTTTCTTTTTTTAGTGGCATCTACGTTTTTTTATTCCAAGGATAAAGGCGATTTGTTGCGGGTTGGATTCCTAAAAGCAGACAAACCATACCGGGAAATCTTTCAATCAGAATTCAACCGTCCTGTTTATTACGATACCTTAAGTCGTGTGAACACCCAAAAAAAATCCTCCTATACCGTTTTGATTTTTGGAGATTCCTTTTCGGCTCAAGGTTGTTTCAGCTATCAGAATTACCTGGCCCAATCCGATTCCATCAGCGTCTTGTATTGTGACATCAACAAATACGGCAATTCCATCGAAACGCTTTACGGCGCACTGAACGACAAGTTGTTTGACAGCATTGATGTCCGTTATGTCGTTTTGGAATCCGTTGAAAGGGATTTTGCCAAACGCGGGTACGAACTGAACAAACATACTAAGCTTTCTGACCTTCCAAAACCAGTTACGCACAGTGGAAAAATCAATTACAATACCAGCTTTCCGCCCCCTGAATTGGTGAAATTCCCGCTTTACAGCCTCTTGTATCATTTTAGTGACAATGCCTTTCTTTCCGAAGTTTACCGGGTAAAAATAAACCGTCCCTTGTTTTCGGGCAGCAGGGAAAGCACGTTGCTTTTTAGTAACTTGGACTTGAAAAATATCGATCGATACAACAATCTCAAAGCCGTTACCAACCTCAATAAGGAATTGAATATCGTTTCAAAGAAGTTAAAGGACAAATCGATTAAACTGATCGTCCTTCCAAGTCCCGACAAATTCGATCTGTATTATGAATACATGACCAACAAAGCCAACTATACCAAACCCTTGTTTTTTGACTTGATGAAGCAAATGGATAAAAACTATGGTTACATCGATTCAAAAGCAATTCTCAGTCAAGCCCTTAAAACCAAGAAAGACATCTATTTCTTTGATGACACCCATTGGTCACCCTGGGGCTCCCAACTCATTGCCAAAGAGCTTTCAAACATTATCCAACAAAAAAAGTAAATGGCTTTTAGCCTAATTATTTTTTTCGCAAATTAGCCTATTGCATCATTTATTATCGGTATTTGACGAATATTTAGCAAATTAGCGCTAAAATTATGCTCACTTTTGTACAATGGTGAACTAATATATCAGAATCGTGAAAATGCGTTTTTTCTCAGTCATTATCCTATTTGTTTTTGGAATCGGAATTACCCATCTGATTGCACAAGTTACCAGCGCAAGCTACAACTTGGTTGCCCAACCTGTTTCCGATAGGACCGTACTATTCAGCGTCGCAGATTCAGGCGTTTCCAAACCCATTATCTGGGGCCTCGATTTGGCCTGGCTCAGTGAATCGAACATACGGCGGGGCGTCGCCTTTATGGGAGCAGACAGAGTGGATGTGGTGAGAGCATCGTTTCAGCCCACCTACCCCTTGGTTAATGGCGACTTGCAAAGCGCACAAATAACCGATCTAAATACGCGTCTCAACCTGATTGATTTGACCGGCACAAAAACAAAAGTGGTGCTCAATTGCGACCATCCCAGCGTTGATGCCTCGTATTTGGGCAATGCAGTGAATTGGGCACAATTGATGGATGTGACAACGAGGAGAGTCCAGGCACGTGGTCGTACGGTCGTCTCCATTTCACCATTTAATGAACCCGATTTTGGCTGGGGGCAATTTTCCGGACAAAATGGGCAACTCGACTTTTTCAACATCTGCGGCGAGTTGCGCAAGAATCCACGCTTCGACAGCATCCGCATTTCCGGAGGCAATACCCTTAATTGCGACCAGGCCCTACCTTGGTACACCTATTTGAAGGGACGTTTGGACGAAGGGAATACGCACCAACTTGCCGGCAGTTTCGATAACTTCGCAGCCTTTTATCAGACCGTGCGAACCAACGGTGATCACGCCACAGGCGATGAACTGCACAATGTCATGGAAGCGATGGTTGGTGTTGAATATGGCATGCAAACCGGCATCTGGTGGGGAACTGCCGAACTGGCACGTGGCGAGTTCGTCAAAGCCAGTGACGGAAGGCGATTGGGCTATGCAGAACACCGGCCGAACTGGACAGCCGCTTCAGTCTATCGAAACTTGGAAGGCAAAATACAAGCTTTCGGTGGCACATCCGAACGGCAAGCGGCTTCGACCACCTATCGTTTTTTCTCCAAAGACAAGGATGTGTACTACGATGGTTACGGTCCGCAACGCGAATATACCATGGCATTGCCGGGCGGAACTGGTTATCAAGTGGGACAAACCAATGCCGAACGAGTGGTGAACATCACTTGGGGCGACGATATCCAGCCGGTCATCAACGGTCGCTATGTACTGGTTAACCGAAACAGCGGCAAGGTGATGGAAGTTACCAACGGTTCTCCAGATGCTGGAGCAGGTCTTCGCCAAAATACGAATACAGGCGCCACCTATCAGCAGTGGAATGTGACTCCCGTGGACTCCCGAGTTGGTGGCGATTTCAGCTATTTCACATTTACCGCAGTGCACAGTGGCAAAGCGGTAGACTTATTAAATTGGTCGCTGGATAATGGAGGCAGCATCATTGTATGGGACGATGCCAAAGGCGGAAACCAACAGTGGTACCTGGACTATGCGGAAGACGGTTGGTACTATATCCGTAGCCGTCACAGTGCAAAATGTTTGGAGGTTGCCGGCGCCAGTCCGTTTGCTGGGGCAAACATTCAGCAATGGGACAAAGATGGTGGAACAAACCAACAATGGCGCTTTCTCCCCGTTGGTACCACTATAGAATTTGTTGCCCCGGTTGCTCCGAACAATGTGGTCGCAACGTCAAACGCAGCATCCATCCGCTTGGACTGGGCATCAAACCCTGAAACAGACATTGCAAGTTACACCATATTTCGCTCCGATTCGGCAGGAGGAAACTACACTACCATCGCACGCAACGTGACGACGACCGCCTTTGTGGACAACACCACAATCACAGGTGTACCTTATTTTTATAAAATCAAAGCGGTTGACAAAGCTCTGAACCGATCGCCCTATTCCATCGAGGTTTCAGCAACTGCTACCGGCACCAACGATCTGATTGCACATTACAAATTCGAAGGAAACACTCTTGACAGCACCATCCAATTGTATAATGGCGCAACCTATGGCGGTCCAACATTTGTAGCAGGAAAAGTGGGCTCCCAGGCACTTTCTTTTAACGGCTCAACTGCTTTCGTTCAGCTACCGGCCACCGTGGCAAACCAGAAAGAGATGACCATCGCCACCTGGGTTTATTGGAACGGAACCTCTGGCAGTCAACGCATATTCGACTTTGGCAACAGTTCGACCGAGTATATGTACTTAACACCAAAAGTGACGTTGGGCGGCCTTCGATTTGCCATTAGAAACGGCGCCGCCGAGCAACAAATGAATGCAACGGCCTTACCCACAGGCAAATGGTCACACCTTGCCGTCACCCTAAGTGCGACCGGTGCGACCTTGTATGTAAATGGCGTTCAGGTTTCTACTTCCAATGCAGTTACTATTAGTCCATTGGATCTGAAACCCGCATTGAACTACATCGGACGAAGTCAAACCTCAAATCCCTTGTTCAATGGCTCCATTGACGATTTTAGGATTTACAACTACGCCTTGACCGCAACTCAAGTCGCTCAAATACCGGGAGTGCTCTCCGACGTGAAAAAGATAGAAGCAAATGCAGGCTTGTCCATATACCCACAACCAGCAACGGATGTCTTACATATAAATTACCCTGCAACACTTGCCAATAGCTTATCGACTCTTTCAGTTTTTACTATGGATGGCAGAAAGGTATTGAGTTCAGTCGCTGCCAATTTAATTGATAAAGGGTTGGATGTTTCAAACATACCGTCCGGCATCTATCTGCTTCAATGGACCAACGGAGATGAAACCCTAATGAAGCGGATGTTCGTGAAACACTAAAGAACCCACTTCGATTTCCATTCAAAATAGAGATCAAGCACTTTTTGTGGGTCATAAACGTACCAGCCATAGCCATCACGCCTTTCGCGCGCTACTTCGGCAAGAGAATAAACAATTTTGCTGTCGCGGTTGCAAAAGATAGGGCGGTGTGTTTTAAGTTCATAATAACGCGTCCAAATGGGAGGAGCCGTTGTATCGGAAACGATGATCCTATCGGATACGGAAACGCGGAAAGGAGTGATGGTCCGTTCAGCAGGAATGGTTTTGACCCTTGTATTGTAAATCTTTGAATCCTGAAACCAACATACGGCGTTTTGAACAGCAGCGATAACCTTTTGGTCTGGGTGGTCGATGCTCATCAAGAAAAGCACCAGGTCGGCACTTTCTTTGTTGCATATACTTGCAGGCTCAAATTTTCTAGCCCAGGCAGGCTTTAGACTGACTTCATCGTACTGCTGACACCAGGCCGTTGGTTTGCCGGCATCGTTGATTTGCGTTTTCAGAATGCAATCCAAACCTTTTAAATAGGCCTTATCCAAACTCTTACGTTGTTTGTCGTTGATGAATGCATACTGTGGTTTGCCATCATGGATATCTTTCAGTAAAACCATAATCCCAACCATCGCCCCGTCATTAAAGGTAATGTGACTGCTGTAATTCGATTCAAGAGGATAGTATTGCGGCCAACCTCCGTTTTTGTATTGTGATTGGATGATGTATTTCAAGCCTTTTATCGCGGCAAATTTATATTTATCCACTTTTGTGACTGTATATACATTGGACAAAGCAGCAATATGATTGAATGTGCTTCCATTATCGAAAGTCGTATTTAGAACTCCTGCTGAAGCCTTCACACTATCTTTTTGCGCATCCGTCAAAATGGCAAAGACATCATAATTCTTAGCCCAACCTCCGTTCGTTTTTTGAAACAGGATGATATTATCTGCTATTTCGGTCAATTGATCCGGCTTGTATTGCGGCCTTCCAGGCATTGGATTTACAACATTGCTTTTATCAAAGATGTCATACCAATGGTGTGAATTATCCGCAAATGGTGCAGGATCTATAGTTGTGAATTTGTATATCGATGTTGATTCCTGTGCAAACGAAAATGACACAAAAAACAGCAATAAAATGAAGACGAAAGATTTCTGACATGCAGAAATCGGATACCTATAAATCCAATGTGTCATATGAAATTCGTTTAAGTGTTTTAACCACAGTCGTTTTTGAAGTGTGTTCGGAATGGAAGAGTTATTTTTAAACAAAAGTAATGATTGAAAGCATAGTATTCGCAAATTGTGAACGTTTACTGTCGATCAATATGGAACTGGTGGAGTCTTGTTTTTCAAAGAAAAACACCTACACGAATGAACGTGCAGGTGTTTGATTTACAGAACCGTACGCTTACTCCTTTATAAGTTTGATAACCTGATAGCTGTTATCTTTTGATCGGATTTTCATCAAATACACTCCATTTTCCTTATCGCTCAAATCCACATTGAAAGCACCTCCCATACCCGATACCTCCTTGCTGTAAAACAGCTGTCCCTGGAGATTATGAATCGTTACAGTTACTTGACTTTCAATGTTTTCTATGTATACGGAGAAGAGTCCTTTGGTTGGATTCTGCATTAATCCTGCTTTGAGTTCCGGTTTGGAAATTCCCGTTGCTTGTTCGATAGAAATCCGACCGGTTGTATAAAGAGCCGAGGTATTCCATTGAAGTTCATCTGTTAGTGTTGGAAGGGAAACGGAGGTGAAAGCACCTGTAATATTGGCTGCACTCATCAGTTGGAACGTTTGTCCTGCGCCAATAGGCGAAAGTCCGGATCGAGTAACAATCAAACTACCTCCACAAGTCAAAGTACCAGTGACAGCTAATTTGTCGCAACTGGCACTTACACCTCCGGCAATTTGAGCTTCATATTTTGACTGATTCAACGTTAAGCTGCTACCAAAAGTCAAGGTTGCAATGGAGTTTTCACCCGGAGATATTGTTGATGTATTTCCAATTACAGCGGTTCCGGAAACCGTGCCTGACCCAGCCAGTGTCGAACCGTTGTTGATGGAAACTGCACCTGTCCCAGTTGCACTTCCTGTGGTGTTTTTTACGACAAGTTTACCAGCATTTACAGTGGTTGCACCCGTATAGGTATTGGCTCCCGACAGCGTCCATGAACCTGTCCCAACTTTGGTCACTGAAAACCCGCTAATAACACCATCAAAGGTTGCATCTGTGTTTTTGGCACCAATGGTCCAATTTGCATTTGATAGGGTCGTTCCTACGGCACCCGACAAAGCTCCAAAAGAAACGGCTCCGTTAGAAGAAGAATAATAGGCACCGCCCGTCACTAAATTTACAGCAGCTTTGGCATAGCCATAGCCATTTGCAATTCGAAAATCTCCACTAGAATTAATGATACCGTCAAATGCAGACCAGTTTCCCTTAAAATCAGTTCGTACATAGGGCATGCTAATGTTCAACGTGCCTGAACCCGTCAAAGTGCCTAATAGGGCACAACGTCCATCCGTACTGTAACTAGCCGTCTTATTTGCAGGAACAACCATGTTGAAAGTGATTTGGTTGTTTGCTCGGAGATCTTCAAGAAACAAGGATCCACCTTCCATCGTTATTACGCCACTGGTGCCCAAACCCTGTTCATTCCCAGCAGATGATCTTAAATATATGGAACCATTTTTAATTGTCGTTTGACCCTTATACGTATTGCTGTGAACAAAGTACAAGGCTCCGGGACCATTCTTTATTAACGATCCTGTACCAGTTATTTCACTAGTGAATATGGCAGACGTTGTTGATGTTGGAATGTCAAAAACCGTATTGCCGGTGATTGTTACCGATCGGTTTGTGGCACTGTTGCTTTTTATTTGTAAGGTTGAATTGTTTATAACAATATTTCCAGGATCTACATCAGCCATACCTATAGAAGAAGGCTCCCCTGCAAGATTGATGTTCGAAATGGAAAGCACCCCTCCATTGACTATTGTTTTGCCTATGTATTCGTTTTTTGTCATATCAAGTGTAACCATATTGGTATTTGATTTGACAAGACCACCAGATCCACTGATTGCACCAGATCCACTGATTTTATAATCGCTTGTTGCGTTAAAAGTAATTCCAGAGGTTATAGCAACATCATTGAGTATGACATTCTTTTGAATTCCAGACTCATCAAACAGAATGGTGTCATTTGGTGTAAAGGTTACCTGATCTCCCTTAAAGATAAAGTTGCTGTTATTAAAGTTCCACAGATTATCTACCGACCCTTTCCAAATTACATTTCCTGAAGTGCGAATCGTAGAAATCTTTATTTTGATCTGATTGTTTTCAATTAGAAGTTCAAAGGGTACTCCTGACAAACCGTTGATGGAGAAATTATCTTTGGTTGCACTTAGGGTTCCAGTACAACGAATCAGGGTGTATGTACCTGAAACAGCCAGATCGTTTTTGAAATTTAGAATCAAATTATTGCTTCCTGAAAAACTCAAATTTCCATTGACTTGAATCAAATCGTTGATTTTTTCTGAACCCGGAACAATATCAAAAGCAAAATTATTTTTTCCAGGTACAGCCAAGTCACCTTGGATGGTTAGCGTTCCTAAAAGAGTTGCACCATTTCCATTTCCAGGTTCAATTCTTCCTCCCTCAATATTCAAACCTTGTTCGAGCGTAATGCCACCTTCCAGGGTTCCAATGCCACCTAAACAACCTTTTGGCTGTATTAGAACATTGCTTTTAAGACTACCATTAATGCTCAATGTTCCTTCTGAAATACGTGTTTTGCCTGTATACGTATAAGCACCACAAAATGTCATCTTGCCGGCCTGAGCCTTTATCAGATCCATCGAACCCGTTAATTTGCCTGGTCCGGAAATAATGTAATCTTTGCCGGCTGGGTTCATCGCCCATATTCTTGCTGGTGAAAGATCTGTGTTTAGTCGAATCGTATCGCTGTTATTTCCCCGAATATCAAACATAATGGTATCACCATCAACGTATGCTGCATTTCCAGAATCAGATAGCCAGTTTGTGGAACTTTTATCCCATATTTTACTTGAACCAATCCAGTATTTGTTCGCTTTCTGTATGCAGGGGACGGGTGGCGCATACATTCCGTCGCCCAAATAATAATCAATCATGTTCGATTGGTAATATCCTTTTACATTGAAACAATTCCTGTATTCGGGGTTTTGGGCCAATGTATACAACCTTGTATTGGTCGGATAATTGGTTGTGAAGACCATCAATGAATTATGATCATACGCTTCATATACGACTTCTTCTCTCCAATCACCTAAAATATCCCCATAAAAACCCGGTGTTTTTGGCCCTACCTGATTAACTCCATAGAAGGTACTATGCCCATCAATAAACATTCTGTCTTCATAATTTCCCAGATAATTCCATTTTGTCATTTTCTCACTATCCAAGTTTTCGCTCAGCAAATCTCCATCCCACCAGATTCTCATATTGGGATAGGAGGCTGGCATGCTTGTTGAAGTTTTGGCACCGGAGACATTGTAAAGTGCATCAACGAACGTAAAAAATTCATAGCCGGGGTATCTAGGGTCAAAATCACCAGTCATGCCACGTCCCATATCGCTATTGGAAGGACTACGCTGGGTGTTGATGACTTCACCTGTCTTAGCATCTGCATAGTACCACATGATGCCTGTTGTGCTATATCCCTGTTGAATCCCATACACCTCTAATCCAGGACGATTGGGGTCCAAATCGCCGATATGAAACCGGTCACCATGAAATATATCATGATCGCCCAATGAATAAAGTTTGGTGCCATCATGGTCAATGACGAAACCCATCGGACAAACTTCATCCTTACCATCACCATCAACATCAAGTATTCTGATTTGATGTCCGGCAGGACAATTTTGAGTTCCGGTTAAGAATTGCCATTTCTGCACCAACGAATTTCCCTGCCAACTCCAGGCAGTAGTCATTTCGTTCATAAAATCATCATCCCTTCTGTTTTTTGCTTCCCAAACCACGCTTGGGTTAATCCCATCGAGGTAGGCAATACCCATATGACCATTCATTGGCCCGTCAACTAAATAGGGATTGTCATAGGTCGCTCTGCAAATCTCAGCACCAGTCATTCCATTAAGTACAGAGATGAATTGTTTGTTGTCGTTGCTATCGGTTAAAGTTGTTCCGTCACCAAATTTCACACCGTTGGCTGTTCGTACGATGACTTCAGCTTTTCCATCACCATTGATATCATAAACGGTAAAATTATCGCCATGACCAATATCCAGAACTGACGAGCCAGGTTCAATATTATACTTGTTCACACTGTTTGGGCCACAGTCAAGCTGCCACAAGAAGGTTCCATCCCCTTTGTATGCTTCCAGTAAAATGACCTGCGTTTCGTCTGTAGGTTGTTTGTCAAAAACAAAATCAAATTCACCATCCCCGTCAAGGTCACCAACCCAGATGAATTTTGCCGCATAACCAGGCGTATTATGGATGGGAACATTTATATAAGATTGTACCGGTGTATTT
>Ga0302208_10000528_pt1 | contig 17910 bp, 7 predicted proteins | sample II_Fen_E2_3_FD_194577 | JGI IMG/M metagenome (GOLD analysis project Ga0302208, IMG submission 194577) | Peat permafrost microbial communities from Stordalen Mire near Abisko, Sweden - II_Fen_E2_3 | ecosystem: Environmental > Terrestrial > Soil > Wetlands > Permafrost | place: Sweden: Abisko...
ATCTATTGCAATTATCGAATCACGTTTTTATTCTTTTCCAACATTTTAAGTTCCAACATCTTCATAAAATAACCACCGACAACCGAACGTGCTTTAAAACCAACATAGTTCCCTGTGATAGTTTCATGCCAATCGCTTAATGGAACTCGTGATGAAGTTTCATTCGCATAATTGTAGACAGGAGTAACAAATTGGTGGAATTCTTCCGATGTTTTAGCAATACATGCTGTCCATAAAATCCAGTCAGATTTTGTGTAGGTTCTGCGGCTATCAAGTGGTAAACCATACTTGTTTTGGCTTTTCAGATAGAATGCTACCTCTTTATCTGCGACTTCCTTTGGAAAAATTCCCATATTAAGGATTGTATCCCATACCAAATTATATTTTTGGCTCCAGGTACCTTCTTTGTCAAAAGTCAAACGATAATGGTCGCCATCATCTGCCATAGCAGTCCACTTGGTTGCCATTTCACGAGCTAAATCTGTATATTTCTTAGCAACATCTTCTTTCCCTAACATAGCAGCCATTTTACCATAACCGGCAATTCCTAAGATGGCTTTGATTGAAAGATTGGTATTGTGTGCAAAATGACCGGCAAAGTCGTCTGTACACAACTGATTTTCGGGGTTCAACCCCTCTTTAAGTAAGTACTCTACCCAAACAGACATAACATCCCAGTGCTTACGAGCATAATCGGCATTACCCTCCACATATGATATGGCAGTAGCAAGTAAAAGCATATTGCCTGCTTCTTCCACAGGCATATCATCACCATAATTTTGTCCGTTTGCAATTGGATAATTCCCTAAATCGTGAGCTGGAAAAGGTTTTGTCCAACGTCCACTTTCGCTATAATAGAAAATGGAGTTCATCATTCCTTTCAATAATTCAGGATTATAAACCAAGAACAACGGCGCCGAAGGGTAAGTTACATCAACAGTATTAATGAAACCTCCACTATTATTCTCTTTCGAGAGGAAAAGTAAGCTCCCATTTTTATCTTCAACAAGCTTATGAGCTACAATAGCCTGACGATATGCCAACTCACAAAGCTGGGCATATTCTTTCCCTCCTGCTTTTTCAGCATCTGCTTTCAGCTTTTGATCAAATTCATCGCAACGATTGATTAGACTAGGATAAGATTTCTCGGCCTTTTCGAAAGCCTGGAATATATCAACTTTACCATTATGCTTCCAATAAGGCATAAGGTTTTCATAGAAATAACGAATAGAATACACATCGTCATATCCGATCATTACATGCCCTTTAATAGGTTCTTTGGAAACAGCACCTAAATTGTTAGTATAAGCCAACACTGTCATTTTTTCCTTCATGTTGGCAGGCAGTGTTTTCGGATCTATATCCGCCAAAAGAACTCCTCCTTTAGCAAATGTCCGCTTCGTTAAATTACTCTCACCTAGAGCCACATTCTCATGATCGGACAATTGTCCTCCAAGATACAAATAGCCCCAATCAATACGAACATCATCCCCCGCTTGTCCAAGTATCGGTTGATTAACAGTTCCGGTTCGGAGGTAAGTGAAGTTGTCTTTTTTGATCTTTTCAGATCTGATCGGCTGATTATCGGCATTCAAAACAAGCTGAGGAGTTGTTTCAAAATAGATTTGAACATCATGCTTTTTCTTATCCAACGAACTTACCTCGTAGCTAATGTAATTAATCGGTGTGCTGATTAAGTCAAGGTCTTCCATCAACAGTGGGGCGGTAAAGATCAAACCAAGTTGAACCGATTCGCAATCAAATGTATAATGGGTTTGTGTTGCTGATACAGAGACTGATCTTTGGATTGCATTTGTTTCAAAAACAGATGTTTTATCCACTCTTTTAAGCAGACCAAAATCAAGATACCCCTGACCAACACGGTTAAGGCAATGCGCTGCTATTAGGTTTTTCCCTGGCTTCAGTAATTTTTTCGCATTACTATCAAGTTCCAATAGTTTTCTTTTATTGCAATTATTACCGGTATCCACCATTTTCACACCATTAATATATAATTCAAAATCATCATCGTTTGAATACTCTAAAAAAATCGGTTGAGCACTTAAATCCTCTTTTAATTCAAAAGTACGACGCACCCAAATATCACTTGTTTCCCAAGGAGTTCCATAGCTAGAGCTTTCTCTTGTACTAAAATCTCCTTTCCCTTTTTTCCATCCAAAATCATTGAAATTAATTTCGGTCCAGCCTGCTTCGGGTTGTTTTTCAACGTAAGTTGCATCCCAAAGACCAGTTGAAGCTGTAGGTAAAATAGGAGTATAAACAGTTTCCTCTTTCCCAAGAAAACGGTAAGATTTTCCATCTACACGAAGTACTCCGATTAACGGATGAACTTTACCTGTCCAGTGACTGGTATTTCCTTCATTGAGTTTATCACTTGTTGACCAAACTCCAAAGTAAGGATCTGAAGTTATCAACGGGAAAGCCGGAGCCCGAAATTCTTTCTTAGGAGTATTTCTTTTTGCACCCGCACTTGTCATCATCGCTATTGCCAACAGCAATAGCATTAATGGTTTTCTCATAATAATATTTTGTTTTTTTATTAGAACCTTTACACTTAAATATTCATCTATTGAACAACTCACATTCCTATCTAAAATATAATCAAATCGACTTTCAATTCTTGCATCAATCTTCAAATTGACAGACCTGCTTAAAAAATATCTTCTCCTACATTAAAATCAGGGGTGTTATCCTTTACTTAGCTTCGTCATTCTTCCAAGCTACAGAATTCAGAAACCAGTTAATGTCTTCTTCTTTGAGTTTTTGCCCTTTAAGTATTTCAGGCAGTCGATTAAAATTCTTTTGAAATTGTTCAATCAACTGATTGAACCGTTCGGGATAATATGTCAAAGAAATACTTGTTTGATCTGTATATCCCATATCAGGTGTCAGAACCAAACCTGCATTGCGAAACTTTAACGCAGTAATAGTTTTACTAAATCGTTTAAGTTTACTTACCAATCCATTGTTTAACTCGGGGATTATAGTTGGATAATGAATAATTATCTTTTTTTCTTTTCCACATGCCAATTCGGGTACAGTAATTAGTAATGCCAGTTCATCACCCAAATATTCGTATGCGGTTTTTTGTCCGTTTACCGTAACTGATTTAGGAATTGCAGATCCATACACCTTTACCTTAAACTGCCTGTTTCCAAACATGTCGCGGTAAATCCCTGTGCGTGCACCGATAGTAACCTCCAAATCCTGATCTTTGCGTTCTGAGGATAACCTAGTTGTCGCATATTCGGCTGCATAGTTTTTATCATTGCCATTATCTTCGTACATACTGAATGAGCCTCTATTTCCCGGAAATACAGATACTGTAATTTCCTCATCGTTTTTGTTCAGACTTTTCACGCGATTGTAGAATGGAAGAATTGATCCAGCTTTGACATAAACCGGATATTCTGTCAGCGTGAACGAACGTTCCACGATTTGACCACCTTTCAACAATGTACCGGTATTCCATTCAAACCAGTCATTTCCTTCAGGTAGCCATACTTTGACTTTGGAAATACCGTTTTCCATTGGTTTAGCAATCGGAGCAACCAGCATATTATTACCAAACATATATTCATTATTAAAACTAAATGCTTCCTTAGCTTCAGGATAATCATAATACAGGGGACGACATAGGGAAATGCCATTATCGTAAGTTTCGCGAGCCATAGTATAAATATAGGGTGCAAGCTGATACCTCAGCAATACGACATTCCGTAATGCATCGAAATAATCACCTTTGAAGTTCCATATTTCTTTGTTAAGTCCTGCATTTTTCGTGGAGTGTGTACGAAGAATTGGTGTGAACGCACCATATTGCATCCAACGCGTATATAATTCAGGATCCAGTTCAGCCTTTTGTCCAGATTTAAACATGTGACCGCCGATATCATGACTCCAATATCCATATAAAACATTAGAAGCACAATTAGTGAAATAAGGCTGGAAAGCTAACGATTTCCACGAAATAACTACATCGCCCGAAAAACCAATCTGATAGCGGTGATTACCCAGACCACCCCAACGGTGGTAAAGCATCGGACGTGTTTCGCGATTACGCTCCATATTTGAGAAAAACACGTAATTAATCCACCAGGTATTACTCAAACTATCCACCCTTTTATCAAAAGGCCATTGTTGCCAATCGAGCCACCAAAAATCTACACCATCTTTCTCAATAGGTCGAAGGACCTTATCCAAAAGACCTGTCATAAACTTTTTATCTGAGCCCACATACGGAATTGTCATATGATTAGTAGTGTCAGTTCCCATCCATGCTGCCATTTCCGGATATTGTTTCTCATAAGAAGCTACACCATCAGCCGGATGTAAATTAAGTGTAACCTTCAGATCATTATTCTTCAGGAAATGTAAAAACTGATCGGGAGCTGGAAAAAGTCGACGATTCCACGTCCAACCTGTCCAACCACCAAAACCATGATCGGTGTAATGCCAATCCATATCAATAACCATTACATCCAATGGAATGTCGTATATGTGAAATTTATCTACCAAATCCCGGACTTCCTTATCAGAATAGCTCCAGTACCTCGACCACCAATACCCAAAACTGTAACGGGGAGGTAGTGGTACTTTTCCGGCAAAAGCACTAAAGTCTTTCAAAACTGCCTTGTAATCATGCCCATAAGCCATAAAATACCAATCTTGAACTTGTTTATCTGTACGAGGGGCTACCCAGGGCCATTCAGAATTGTCAAAGAGAAAATTTCGAGAATCATCGATCAATGTCCATCCATCTGTCGACAACAAGCCATCTTCTAATGGAATTTTTTCATTATTGAACGTACATGTATCTCCGTCAAAACCATCCAGTGTCCGATAAGTGCCTTTCAGGTTTCCGATTTGTTTCATACCCGGTTTCCACATAAAAGCTTTCAAACCTTTTGCTGAAGATATGTTAAGGTTTTTAGATGAAAACTTTTCGCTTCCCTTTTTATACTTCAACACCATCTTTGCTGTACTAATAATTACCCATGTGCCAGTACTCTTAATGCTATAATTAGGTACAGCTAATTTTCTGTTTACTACTAAAAACGAAGCTTCATCTGTAAACTTGCCTGAAGCTTTCCACTCCAAACGCATAACTCCATTTGTAAGAACTGTAAAACGGACATATTCATCCGAATAAGCCACTGAACTTATAGGTGCTTCTTTAGCAAAGCCAGTAACAACAAAAGCTTGCAACAGCAGAAAGAATACTAATCTGATTTTCATAATATAAATAATTAATTTGCATTTATAATTATTAAGCAGTAGCAAGAAAATAATATCTCATCTTTTTCTATGCGAGTTTAGCGATCTCTGTGTAAAACTCATCAAGAGGCCACGCAAAGTTTAAAAGAACGCAAGAAAATATTTGAAGATATTTTTGTAATAATGAAGAAAAAGCATCTCTATTACCCCATTTAAGCTCTACAAGTAAATAACGTTCTTTATATATAAATGCTTGAATTTATAATAGATGAAGCATTTATTTGATCAGATGTAAATTTATAAACAGCTTTATGGTCTTATCGCATTTTTACTAATTGCAAAAAAAAATGAACAAACTCTTTATGCATAAATAGCCGGTTCACAAAAGACAAAATACTACTTTTATCTGGTCGTTATAACTAATTTTTCGCCTTTTTCTAATTCCTGATGAGAAATAAAATAACCATCAACGTTTCTGGCTCCGTAAACAACACTCTTAATTTTCTGGCCTGAATTCTTTTTGATAATTGTAAACGTTTTTCCACCAAGATTGAATTCGACCTTATCGAAAAGTGGTACAGAAACAATATATTTATCATCAGCCGGAGAAAAGGGGTATATCCCCATAGCATTAAACACGTACCAAGATGACATTTCACCGGCATCATCCATTCCGGCATAAGCAAGTTTATCTTTGCCTAAATCATAGAAACGGTTCATGATGCTATCCAAAATTACCTGCGATTTCTCTTGCTTGTCCACAAAATAATACATGAACGGGAAACTGTGATCGGGTTGGTTACCCTGACAGTATTGGCCGATAAACCCGGAAATATTGTAGGCTTCAACTCCATTCCAGGGTATTGAGAAAAGAGAATCTAACTTGAGTTCAAAATCAGCTTTGCTCTTATACAACCCAACTAAACCTTTGGGATCATGAGGAGCAAAGAATGAAGATTGCCAAGCATTGGCTTCGCGGTACATATATTCGTAATATGGATATTTTGGATCAAAGTTTTTTATCCATTCTCCATTGGCTAAGCGTCCCCTCATCAATTCAGTTGTTGGATCGAACAGGTTTTTATAGTTACTGGTTCTCTTCATCAACATGTTGTAATTTGCCTTGTCTTTCAACTCTTTAGCCAACAAAGCCACTGCGTAATCATCATAAGCATATTCCAGTGTTTTAGTAACACCGGCAGTAGCTTTTGTCTCAATAACAGGATGCTCTATGTCTTTTTCATGAATGTACCCTTTTTCCATATATTCTGTGATATAAGGTCTTGTTCCACCTTCAATGGTTGCATTTCTCAGTAGCAAATTATAGGCACTTTTAATATCATATCCTCTTAATCCTCTCAAATATGATCCGGCGATAAAAGCAGAAGCATGGTCTCCATGAAAAAAAGTGGGCATAAACCCGGTTTTTTCGCCTTTGTCAATCAAAGACTTTATGACATCAACTGTTACAGTAGGCGACAACATACCAAGTAAAACCAATTTATTCCGGTAGTCGTCCCACAATGATGGTTCTGTGTAATAACTAAAACCTTTATTGACAACATTACCTTTCAGATCAGTAAAGTCGCCGTTCACATCGCTTCGTAAAGCAGGCCACAAAAATGACCGGTACAAAGTAGAATAGAAAATTCCCCGTTGACGCTCAGTTCCACCCGAAACCTTGATTTTAGAGAGTAATTTATCCCAAGTTTCTGTAGCTTCCGTTCTTACCTGCGAAAAACTCTTTCCAAGCATTTCTTTCTTCAGGTTCTCTTTTGCGTTTTCAATACTTACAAATGAAAATCCAATCTGTAATTCCAACGGTTTAGCCGCGTCAATGAAATTGACTACTGATATTTCCTTCTTCTCCTTTTTCAACGATTCAATGTTCTTTATCTTATGATTGCTAACCGCATAGAAATACATTTTCTCACCAGCCTGCTGAAAACCCTTAAATACATTTTCACCATCTTGCAGGATACTCCAACTCCTCACGTTTTCATTAGATGTTGAAAGATCCGCAATCAGTTTTTTACTTTGTCCTGCTTTAAAAGTATATTTATGATACGCACAACGTAAGGTTGATGTCAACTCGGCATTAATACCATATCGCTCTAAGTAAACCTGATAGTATCCTGGATGAGCCGACTCATTTTTATGACTATAAGCCGAACAATAGTTATCGGGGGATATGATACCTGTAGCTGGCAATAATGGTATATTACATAAATTCCAATGTCCCTTACTAGTATGGATAAAAGCATAAATAACACTGTCTTCATACTGATAACCAGAACCACTCCTAAACTGGGTTACAGGACTTAATTGAACCATAGCATTGGGAAGTGAAGAACCGGGAAATACTTCTGCACCCCAGGTTCGGTGAGTCGGCTTATATCCTATATCGATACTATCCCACAAGGTAGCAGTACCTAAAAATGGATTGACATAGTTTGTTACTTTTTTTTGAGCTTGGGAGAATATTGTTACGAACAAAAACAAAATAATGAATGCGAAATTTTTAATCATGCTTTTTAATTTATAAATCAATGATTTGTGAAAAGAATTCTCTGTTAGGAATTGATGATTTATGACATATTGTATCATAATGGAGGAGGATGATTAACCATCCAGCTGTAATACGTTATTCCATCACTGCAGCATAACCACCATTTCGAACTATACGAATTTTCAACGTATCGTTTTTACGTGACTCAAACTGACGTTTTTTATAATCAGCACCTTGTCGTCCGGCGTTTATTCCATCTTCAAAAGCCGTTACCTTATAGGTTTTCCCATCTGATAGGAAGTTTAACGGAATGTTAATCAACCGAACTTTTTCCGCATCGTTACACATGCCACCGATAAACCATCTTTCACCTTTACGTTTTGCTACAACAAGCACTTTCCCTGCATCAGCAACCAATGCTTTAGTTTCATCCCAGGTAACAGGAACCTTTGTAATAAATTCTGTACATTCACGTTCACGATAATAGTTGAAAGGATTGTCAGCAAGCATCTGTAGACCGCTTTCAAAACAAATAAAAGTGGACATTTGGAAAGCGCGTGTGCCTGTTCCTACCGGTTTTATTCGTGAGTAACCTAAATTTTCAGGTTGAGCGTTAAGCATGGCTCCCGGAGTAAAATCCATAGGGCCACAAACATTCCGCATAAACGGAAGATAAACACTGTTATCCGGTTTACAATTTCCACCTTGTTCAAGTCCTAACACACCTTCATAAGAAATCACATTCGGATAAGCGCATTCCAGTCCGGCCGGTTTAAATGCTCCGTGAAAATCAACCATAATATGGTATTTAGCCGCCTCTTTAGCAACCCGTTCATAGAAGTTCACCATCCATTGGTCACTACGATCCATAAAGTCAATTTTCACACCGGCTACACCCCATTCGCTAAATGTTTTGAATAACTCCATATTCTTTTCTACAGTAAGCCAGGTGAGCCATAGAATGATCTTTACGTTCTTTGTTTTTCCGTAACGAATCAGCTCATGAACATCCACTTTAGGATTACCTGTATATGGATCGCGGGTACTCATGGCCCAACCTTCGTCCATAATAATATATGGGATTCCGAAAGTTGCTGCAAAATCGATATAATATTTATAGGAATCTAGGTTATATCCAGATTCAAAATCTACACCGTATAAAGCCGCATCATGCCACCACTCCCAACTCACTTGCCCTGGTTTTACCCAACTAACATCACCCAATCGATTTCGTGGAGAAAGTTTGGTTACCAAATCCGATTCCACTATTTTACGATCATCATTCGTAATCACCATTAAACGCCATGGGAATGAACGGGTACCTGAAGTTTTGGCAATATAAGCAGCTTCTTTTAGAATCTTCACACTGCGGTCACCATCTTCACCAAATGCTGTCGGAACTTTTGGAAATAAAGAGGTCACTCCATTTTTACCGTTGCCTTTGAGAAACATACATGGGTAATCGAACAAGTCAGTTTCTGAAATTAAGATTTTATACGGTGATTTTGTTTCTACAAGCGCTGGCAGATTAGCCATTTTTGAGTTTGTTTGAAACTCTTTCATGGAGACGGCCTCATACCGGTTTTCGTAAGACGTTTTAAATTCCGCAGGTAGCTGTAAAATAGCTTCACTACTATCAACCACGTTTATATTGAAAACTTCGTTTTTTATAACCAGTTCGTTCTTCTTTCGTGTCAGAAAACGATAAGCTACTCCATCATTATACACCCGGAACTCTACACTATAGTCTCCCGCAAAATCAAGCTTCAGTGCATTGCACTGGTTTTGTATTACTGAATTTTTAAATGGAATCTCTTTTTTAAAATTCTCGTTAATTGCAGAACGCGTAACTCTTTCAAGCTTAGGATTCACTCCTAAAACTTCATTTTCAAGTTCCATCTTTAAAGTACAATTATCAAGTAATAAATCTTGATTATACACCACAGAATAAGTAATTGCATTGCCTGTTTTAATATTCAGTACAATTTCTCCATTTGGCGATTTTAACAAAATAGGTTTAGCCGTGACAATTGACACGGATGTAAATAAAATAAATGCTATAGAAAATAATTTGAGTTTTTTCATGGGAATAATGGTTATTCAAGTTTTAATTCAACGGTCAAATCGTAGCTATTTTTGAAAATAAGCAGACTAACAGAGATAGTCAACCTGATATGATTTACTATCTCTGTTTTTCTATCTCAAAAACCGATATTTCGGAGTTTCTACTTTTCGGCTCTCAATTTAAACTCCTTATTTTCTTTGAAGTTGTCGTACAAAGGCTCTACCGGTTTCAGGCTTGCGCCATTTGGTGTGGCAACTGTCATACCCAAAATTTTTACTTTGTGGTCTTTGGGTAAAGTTATAGTCTTTGCACCGGCAGGAATAGAAATCTCATACTTGTATAAGTAACAGTATTGATAAGCTTCATTTTTCATTGGATAATCGTTATGACAATGAGAAGCAAACCACGCGATATTATCTGTCTTTGCAAATGGTTTTTCCATTTCAACTACCGAGTTCTGATCACGGCTCAAAATACGGTTGTAGAACTGACCGACATAACCTGTCCATTTCTGTATATTCAATGTACTGATTTGGGTATCAACAACGAAATCGGCTTTTACATCATCGGTTCCGGTTGCCAACAAATAAATCTTACTGTAATCTCCTGTTGGAAGCGTGATAGTCTGACCATCACAACTTACAGCATTTTTCTCACCGTCTGTTTTGTTACCAATAGCAAAATGAATATCTTCGCTTTCTACTACGGCTGGAAGCAACTCTGCTGGAAGTGACTGCCCATCTCCCAGTCTGCCATCTTCGCGATTGGTATCGAAGCTTATCACATCAGCATTGAAAGGCAATGTTACAGGCACTTGTGCAATTTGGGGTTTAGTCGAAACCGGTTTCAATTTTACCGCAAAGCTACGAATAGTATAATGGCTTAAGTCGAAAGCTAAAACGCCATTGATAATCGTAGCTTTTCCTATGCGTTGTTCCTGACCGTTTACTTCATAGGCATCTACGATAGTTCCGGGGAAAGTAGCCTTTACGCTTTTGAGGTCCTTACCGGATAATTCATTGAATCGTACCACATAATAATCGGCATTTTCCATTTTCTTGAATGCCATAACGCCTGCTTGCGGATTGTTGATCGAAATCATAGATAACGATTGCCCCAGGTCTCCGGCATGTTTAGGAGCTTCGAATGCCACCAATGGTTGGTTGAAGAACTTAGCTTGCCATGGCGATTCAGCTTTGGCCCAGTCGCCGCTGTGTCCGTAGACTGCATATTTTACATCATGGATTCCCCAGTCTTGTGTGCTTTCGTACATCGTCCAACCCCAGTTTGGCAAGTTGATAGCAGGAGTATAGAGCAATGTCAAACGAAGGGTGTTGTTATCTGGTTTGTCTGAACCATATTTACAGTCTTCTAAAATTGAAACACCGTATTTCCCTGATTTATCAGTTAAGTCAAACCATTCTTTGGATGGAACTTCGAATTTCTTTTCATTATTATTTCCTCTTGAAATAGTTCCAACACCTAAGTTATAGGTTGCATTTTCGTTTTGGACAGCCAATGGGAAAGAGGCTTTCAAGCTTACTTCGCGCGATTGCCAATCAATTTTATTGGTCACTTCCAACCGTTTGCCGGCTTCGCCTGCCGAAAGACTATAGTATTGTACTATTTCGGAGTTACGTCCTTTACGTTCTACTTTCAACGTGACACGAACCGGACCTTCTTCTACAACGGTCAGAGAAGCATCTTTGTCCATGAAATCAATGGCTGGTTTCTGACGGTCTTTCCAGTCCATGTTCCATGATGGCCAATCTTTAGGGTGCTCTGCCAAGAACTCTAAACGAGCCGGGTTCGAGAGCAATTCTTTCGATGCTTTTTTGTCGAAGATGCTCAACACATCGCCGTTAGTTGCAAATTTCACTTTGTAGTAAGTGTTTTCCAATGTGGTATTGGTAGCGCCCAAAGCAGTGGCTGGTTTTGATGCTGCAGATTCACGCACATCGTAAACGGCCAATCCGGCTGACGGCAATTGAGCTACAAACAGGAACTTCACTTTATTTCCGGTTTTAGTCAGAACTTGTGATGGAACTTCTTTACCTGTTTTGTCGAAAATAGCTATGGAAGCCGGTGCTGAGGCAAATTCCAATTCAGCAGTCACAACATCTTCGCGTTGACGGGCTACCGGATTGTAAACGACCAACGATTTTCCTTGTGTTTGTGTATTCAGCTTAGACGCAACGGCACTAACACCATTTGTAAGCACTTCGCTGAAACCATTTGCAGCAATGAATTCGTCATTCCAGGCATATTCGTAGGCTTTAGGAATACTGGTTCCCGGAAGTATGTCGTGAAACTGGCTGCCAAGAACCAAATCCCAGGCATTATTCAATTTATTATGTGGGTATGCGGCACCACCTAACCAGTCGGCAAGCACCGATACTTGTTCTGCCGATTGTGCCAACAACTCGTTTTTGCGGTTCATCCGTTTCATGTATGCTTGAGAGGTCATAGAACCGGCGCTGTGCTCTATGAGCAATAAATCGCCAGAATATACCGGAAGTTTCTTTCTTATATCGGGAGTAATATCTTTGAATATCTGGTCGGAAGAGCTTAATAACACCTTAAAGTTACTATCACTGTTACCCAGACTGGCTTCTGCGGCTTTCACATCATTTTCGCGAGGAGATCCGCCACGATCGCCCACACCATAGTACCGGAAATCGAAAGCATAGCCAAATGTCTTCTTGTCATTATCCAAGCGTTCTGCCCATTTCAGATCTTTATCAAGGCGTTTTTCAATGCCGCTACCATAGCCTGTTCCATTAAGAGCGGCTACAATGCCTTTACCATCGGGACCATTCCAGACTCCGACATTAAATGGAACACCTACAGCGGAACGCCAGGTGAGTTTCTGAGTTGAGAATCCAAGTAAACCACAATGATTAAAAATGCTGGGTAAGTTGCACAAAAAGCCAAAGCAGTCGGGCAACATATAGTCAGCACTCTCGGTTCCAAATTCTTTGCGGAAGAAATTATTTCCGTACAAAATCTGTCGAACTAAAGATTCTGAAGAGGATATATTTACTTCCCCTTCATCAACCGAAGATCCGGAGACTTTCCAACGTCCTTGTTTTACGTATTCCTGCACCTTTTTATACAATTCCGGATAGTATTCTTTCATCATATTGTACCGGCGGGAACCCGTAAAGTTGAAAACATAGTCGGGATATTTTTCAAAAAGATTAAAATTCTCAACCATCGTGTTGCGAATGTACTCGTTGATTGTTGTTGGATAATCCCAGTTCCACTCTGTGTCTAAGTGGGCGTAGCCGATTGTGTAAAGCAAGCGGTCTTTAGTAATATCATAGTCCTGGGGCTTCTTGGCGGATTGTGCACCCACCAGCTGAGTAGAAAACAGACCCAGCACCATAAAAAAAAGTAACTTTTTCATTTGTATGTGAATTTATTGATAGTATTTTTGTAAATTATTTCAATTGAAATTTACAACCGGTTATTATTTATTCAATGAATTACAAATCCTTTGATCGATTTCACAAACCTTCTGTACGTTCATTTTAATCTCTTTGCGAATTCTGAAGATACACATCCGAATCCGAAAAGTTATGTAAATCTAACATATCGCCACGGAAATAATGATCTCTACCACTAGCCAAATTAACTAATTTTAAGTGTTAGATATTTGACGTTTTCTTTGTTCTCCCGGCAAACGCACAATACAAAAGATAGACTGCACTAGCCAGAATAACAATCACCGAACCAACCTGTGAACCAATGGCATCGGAGGCAATACCCATAATAAAAGGAATCACCGCTCCTCCAAAAACACCGGTTATCATTAAGCCTGATATTTCATTGGCTTTGTCGGGACGGATTTGAATAGCCCGGGCATAAATGATTGGGAAAACATTCGCGATAGTGAAACCAACAACTGCAAATAAAGCAAAAATGGCTATTTTACTTGGAATAAAAATCAACGCAATCAGAGCCAAAACGGCAATTACAATATTGATTTTAAAAAACTTTTCGGAGGAGAATTTTGCTAACAAAATGGCACCGATAAATGCACCAGTTGTACGGAAAGCAAAATAAGCACTTGGACCAAAACCAGCATCGGCAGCTGAAAGACCACAACGTTCCATCAGAATTTTAGGGGCAGCTGTATTCAGACCTACATCAACACCAACTACGAAAAGAATCCCCAGAAACAATTGCAGAATCCTCATATCGGTCAATAAGCTTAATACTTCTCCAAATGTTGAAGCTTTGTCTGTTACCGGCTCTTCTTCGATGGAAGTTGCCAGCAACCAGATTGTTGAGAGAACTGTAATGACAGCATATATTGGAAAAATCAATTGCCAACTTCCCAGTTGATTGGCAGCAAAAATGGCGATAAACGGTCCGCAAAATGATGATATAGCTTTGACAAACTGGCCGGCTGTGAGACTTGAAGTTAGTCTGTCACCTTTCACCACATTGGTCAATAACGGATTGAGTGAAACCTGTAAAATGGTATTTGCAATACCAAGCAAAGCAAACGCAACCAGCGACATGGCAAACGTGTACCCTATCAACGGAATAAACATGGCAACAATAGTGATTACGTTGCTCAAAAGAACTGTCTTTTTACGCCCAATTTTATTCATCAAAACTCCTGTTGGAACAGAAAAGAGTAGAAACATTGAAAATAAAGCCACCGGAATCATATTGGACATGGTATCACTCAGACCAAAGTCTGCTTTCACATGTGTAGAGGTAATCCCTACCACATCGCAAAAGCCCATGATAAAGAAGCCGAAAAGAACCGGCAAGATTTTAGAAATTGAATTTTCGTTTTTCATAAAAAATTAGAATATGGTTGTTTATTATCTGACAAAATGTAGCCAAGCGGGTGATACAATTATAAATTTCAGTTAGTGCCTCCTTTTGGAGTATCGTCCGACTCCGTCTTTACAGTTAGTCAATAAAGTGTTGGTTTTAAATATCCAAAATAATTGCAATTCAAACTAATGAATAATACTTTGGTATTTCAGTCAGTTATTCATTTGGATATAGGATATCTAAACGTGAATTTCCCGGAACCAAGTTCTACCTTTACACTGTTTGCTAGTTGCAAAATATTTTTTCCCATTACTGCTTGTATTGGTTTTTCATTCAATGTCATTTTTTCTTCTTTTGCTTGTGGCAAAGTTACCGTAGCAGTCGTATTTGCAGGGATCGTTACTTCATAGACAAAATCTTTTCCATCCAGCTTCCAGCTCGATTTTATTTTTCCGAACAACGATTCAAATTGGACATTCGCATTGGTCAAACCTCCACCGGGGTGCGGTGCAAGCAAAATGTGTTTGTAGCCCGGATGTTCTGGATCGATATTAATGCCTGCAACATACTGGTATAGCCATTCACCGATCGCACCATATGCATAATGATTAAAACTATTCATGCCTACATCCTGAAACGACCCGTCGGGTTTCTGACCGTCCCAGCGTTCCCATATCGTTGTTGCACCTTGGGTTACCGGATACAACCATGATGGATATTCTTTGCGGTTTAGTAGCATAAAGGCCAAGTCGTCATATCCGTGTGCCGAAAGTGTTTTGCACAGAAGTGGTGTTCCAACAAAACCAGTTGTCAGGTGCCCCATCTTTTTCACATCATCGGCCAGGTATTTTGCAGCTTTTGGAATCAAATTTTCAGGTAGCAAATCAAAAGCCAATGCCAATGAATAAGCTGTTTGTGTATGCGAAACCAAACGTCCGGAAGATGTTACAAACTCTTTCTGAAATGCATTTTTTATATCTGCGGATAATTGGGCATATTTTTTTGCATCGTCATTCTTTCCAATTATGGCAGCAATTTTGGCAAGTATTCCGCTTGAATAAGAATAATAGGCTGTGGCAATTAAATCTTTTTCGGTTGTTGCACCGGGGTAATCAGAATTGGTCGTTGCAAAGGCCAGCCAATCGCCAAAATGGTTATCTCCAGTCCATAAATTTTTCTCACCAGCCCTTTTTTTCATATATTCTACCCAACCTTTCATACTTGGATATTGAACTTCCAGAATTCGCTTATCTCCATAGCTCAGATAAGTCGTCCATGGCACAATTACAGAAACATCAGCCCAGGCAGTTGAACCTCCTTCTCCATTCAAAACATCAGGAATTACATGCGGAACCAAACCACTTGGTAATTGATCAGCGGCTACATCGCGCATCCATTTGGTATAGAATGGGGCAACGTTGAAATTGAACGCGGCAGTCATACTAAAAACCTGAGCATCTCCAGTCCAACCCAAACGTTCGTCGCGTTGTGGACAGTCGGTCGGAACATCCAAAAAATTCCCTTTTTGTCCCCACTGGATATTGTGCTGAAGTTGGTTAATCATTGGATCGGAACACGTAAATGAACCCGTTGGTGCCATATCCGAATGAATTACAACACCAGTAACCTGATCGAGCGAAGGCTTAGTAGAAAGCCCTTCAAGTTTCAAAAAACGGAAACCGTGAAAAGTAAAATGAGGTTCGAATATTTCTTCACCTTCTCCATTCAAAATATAAACATCGGTTGATTTGGCCTTGCGCAGGTTATCGGTATAGAAATTTCCTTCCTTATCCAAAACTTCTGCAAATTTTAAGGTTACCTGATCGCCTTTTTTTCCATTCACTTTAAGTTTTACCCACCCAACCATGTTTTGACCCATGTCAAAAACAGTCTCGCCTTTCGATGTTGTTAGTATTTTAACTGGTTTTATTTCCTGAATGGCTTTCACCACTTCACCTTGAGGCGCAATAAGTATTTTTTTCGAATGGTCGAGAATAGATACTTTTTCCCATTTACTGTCATCGAAATCTGGTTTTGACCAACCAGGCATCTCATTGCGGGCATCATAAGTCTCACCATTGTATATATCCGAATTGAGAATAGGGCCTGTAGCCGCCCTCCAACTATTATCTGAGAGAATGGTTTCGCTGGTTCCGTCGGCATAATTAATCTGAAGTTGGCATAAAAGAGCCTGTTTTCTTCCATAGTAGTTATTACCACCCCACGCAATATTTCCACGATACCAACCATCCCCCAAAATAGCCCCAATAGTGTTCTTTACTTTAAGCATTGAGGTTACATCGTATGTCTGGTACTGAATCCGGTTTTTGTAACTGGTCCATCCGGGCGTGAATAAATCAGGACTTACCTTTTGACCATTTAGGAACAATTCATAAAGCCCCAAAGCAGTAACATAGACCCGGGCCGAAGCAACTTTCTTTTTGAATGAAAAATCTTTTCTTAAATACGTGCTTGCCCTCGAATCTTTAAGTTCTTGTTCTGGGGCAGTTGTTATCCACGAGGCCTTCCACAAATCAGCATCCAGAATCCCCATTTCCCACGATGCAGGCTCGCTCCATGCAGTAGCTTTATTTTTATTGTCCCAAACACGAACCTGCCAGTTGAGATGTTGCATTGATTTTAATGTTGGTCCATCATATGGCACATTAATAGATTGCGAAGAGTTAACTTTGCCTGAGGCCCATACCAGTTCAACTTTTGCTGTTTGGTCAGTTACTTTAACTTCATAAGCCGTCTGCATCAGGTTTTCTTTATCTGAAACTATTTTCCAGCTTAGACGAGGCTTCTGTACATCTATCCCTATGGGATTGATTTTGTATTCACAAATGAGTTGATTCACTTCATTTTTTACAGCAGCCACGGAATTCAGGCTGATAAGGATAAACATGGCGACGAAGTATTTCGCCCAACGATTGATTTTTTCCATTAGATTATATATAACATTATTGTTTTTTAAAAACGCATTTACTTTTATCGCCAGAACACTACTAGTGATCCAATGCTGGCAAAATTTCCGTATCTAAAATGGTTTTGTAACGCGCATCTCTTGTATTTTCAATCGGAACTACAATACCTGAGAGCACAGCCGAAGTTGAGCACAAATAAGCATCCCGTTTCTTGGTTGTGATGCCTGATTGATAACATAAGACACAACATTCTTCAGGTCTGCCGGGTAGGTTTCATTCAATAAATGATTACTCACATCTGCTTTGTAAAACTTATGGATTCTACTTAATATACTATTGAAATTTACTATATACGGATTGGAATTATTATTCCC
>Ga0302208_10000532_pt1 | contig 17882 bp, 8 predicted proteins | sample II_Fen_E2_3_FD_194577 | JGI IMG/M metagenome (GOLD analysis project Ga0302208, IMG submission 194577) | Peat permafrost microbial communities from Stordalen Mire near Abisko, Sweden - II_Fen_E2_3 | ecosystem: Environmental > Terrestrial > Soil > Wetlands > Permafrost | place: Sweden: Abisko...
TTTGATATTCCTTTGTAACCTCAAATAAATGCTCTAAAGAATTGCTTATGTTAGAAAAATTTCTTCAACAAACCGAATTCAAAGACTTTGAAGATTTCAAAGCAAATTACAAACTAATAGTTCCCGAGAATTTTAATTTTGCCTACGATATCGTCGATGCTTGGGCAGCCAAAGAGCCCGATAAACGTGCGTTGCTTTGGACCAACGATCAGGGAGAATGCCGCGAATTTACATTTGGTGAAATGAAAAAATACACCGACCAAACGGCTTCGTATTTTCAAAGTCTGGGAATAAAAAAAGGTGATATTGTAATGGCTATCCTTAAACGCCGTTACGAATTCTGGTTTACCATCGTGGCTTTGCATAAAATTGGTGCTATCATCATTCCTGCCACACATCTGCTCACAAAAAAAGATTTGGTTTACCGCAACAACGCAGCTGATATAAAAGCTATTATTGCAGTTGGCGAAGAAACAATTATTAATCATATAAATGATTCGATGCCCGAATCTACCAGTGTGGAAATACTTATATCTGTCGGACCAACAGTACCTGAAAACTGGCTCGACTTCCATAAGGGAATTGAAAACGCAGCTCCATTTACCCCTATCAAAAAAGTAAATAACAACGAAGACCCACTCATTATCAGTTTCACTTCGGGCACCACTGGCAATCCTAAAATGGTATTGCTGGACTGTGTTTATCCGCTGGCTCATATCATAACGGCTAAATACTGGCACAACCTGAATGAAGACAGCCTTCACCTTACCATCGCCGATACTGGTTGGTTAAAGGCCGTTTGGGGGAAACTTTATGGACAGTGGATAGTGGGTGCATGTGTTTTTGTGTACGATCATGAGAAATTTACTCCGGCAGCTATGTTGGAGATGATTCAGAAATATAAAATCACTTCGTTGTGTGCACCTCCCACCATCTTTCGCTTTCTGATTCGCGAAGATCTTACCCACTATGATCTATCATCTCTGGAGTATTGCACTATAGCCGGCGAAGCGTTGAATCCGGCTGTGTACGAACAATTTCTTAAACTCACAGGCATTAAACTAAAAGAGGGTTACGGACAAAGCGAAACCACTCTCTCGCTGTTTACCGCACCCTGGGTTGAGCCTAAGCCGGGTTCGATGGGATTGATTAACCCACATTACGATGTTGATTTACTGACTCCCGAAGGACGGTCGGCCGAAGTGGGTGAACAAGGACAGATTGTGATTCGGACAGACAAACGCTATCCCGAAGGACTTTTCAAAGGATATTACCGCAACGCACAACTGACAAACGAAGCGTGGCACGATGATGTGTATTACACCGGTGACGTGGCTTGGCGCGACGAGGATGGATATTTCTGGTTCGTCGGTCGTGCTGACGATGTAATAAAAAGTTCGGGTTACCGTATAGGCCCATTCGAAGTAGAAAGTGCCCTAATGACACACCCTGCAGTAGTAGAATGTGCTATCACTGGTGTTCCTGATGAGATACGCGGACAAGTGGTAAAAGCTACCATTATTTTATCGAAAGAATACAAGGATAAAGCCGGCGAAGCGTTGGTAAAAGAAATTCAGGAGCATGTAAAAAATGTGACTGCGCCCTATAAGTACCCACGTATTATTGAGTTCGTAGATGCTCTGCCAAAGACAATCAGTGGTAAAATACGCAGAACCGAAATTCGCGAAAGAGACAATAAGTAATCTCTGTAAATGTTATTTTATAAAGAGCATCGCCCTGCAGAGCGATGCTCTTTTTTTGTTCATATTTCGAAAATACTTATAGTTTGCAGAACTAACAGTATATAAAAAAACCGTATCAAGGTTACCTTGATACGGTTGAAAAAATTATTTTTCTGTATAATAAATTTGTCCTAACTCATTATTTCCATCCTGGATTTTGAACTATGTTAGGGTTGATAGAGGTTACACTGTAAGGATATGGGAACAATTCGTGTTTTCCTGCTACGAAACCGAAAGTTTTACCTGCGGCTGTGTTAGGTTCTGAATAAGTTACATAAGCAACGTGAGTGGCACTAGGTGAAGTCGCATCAAAGAAATGATCTTTCAACGATGGGATGTGTTTTCCGACATTTGCTAGTTTGCCTGTCTCTTTCCAACGTTTCAAATCAATCCAACGTGTACCTTCATTCCACAACTCGTAGTTTTTCTCCTTCTTAACATCTGCTAACGTCAATGTAGCACTAACATGAGCAGAACCTGCGCGTAGTTGAACATCTTTCAATGCCTGAAGACCGCTACCGTCTGCATCTGTAGTATTGGCACAAGCTTCAGCATACATAAGAAGTACATCAGCGTATCTTTCAATGATGAAGTTGTTGAATCTGTACCAGTTGGTTGAACGGTCAGTTGCACTAACGATAAACTTCTTCTGCAAGTACAAGCATTGTCCGTAAAGTCCATCAGGATTTTTAATACCTCTTTTTGGATCAGCTTGTTTTGCAGCATCAGTTGTTAACGTAGCATCAGTAGCCCAACCAACAGAAGGGTCGGTTATGAATTCATTATAATTAACCATAGTAGCTTTGCGACGTGCAGAATTACCATCATTGGCAGCGAACTCATTAGCAAAGTTTTCTTCGATAGCTAAACCACCCCAGCCTCCATCAGCTTGGCAAGTTGGCTGAGCTGCTAAGCGGTCTGTTCTCCATCCCCAAAGGTTAGATTCCATCCAGGTAGAACGTTGGATTTTACCACCCCAGTCACCAATACCGGCTGTGTTGATAAGATTTGTTTCGAATACTTTTTCTTCGCAACCATCACCTTCGATGTGGAAGAGGCTGGCCCAACGATTACCGGGAACAAGTGCATATTTACCTGAAGTGATTACGTTTTTAAGAGCTGTTTTAGCACCGGCGTAATCGCCTTTGTATAAAAGCGCCTTTCCTTGAACTGTCCAGGCAAAACCCTTGGTGACTTTTACCGCACCATCTTTATCAGTTGTAGCTTTACGCTCATCCAAATACTGAACTGCATCGGCACACTCAGTGGCACACCACTGAAGCATAGCATCATGCCCATCTTTAAAATTTGCTGGTTTGTCAGAACCTGATAAAACTTTGTCAACCAGTGGAGGATTATCCCATCCCATAGCAAGCATCATGTGACACCATGCACGCATTACTTTTGCTTCGGCAATACAGCGTGCCTTAACAGGACTATCTGTTACTTTGAAGTTATTGATAACAAGGTTACAGTGATAGATAGTAAAGTAAAAACGATTGTACATTGCTTTAACTACAGAACTCTGTGTATCGTAACGATATTCGTTGATACTGGCAAATTGATCATTATCACCATACATATTTCCTGCAGCAAGAACGTTATCTGCGAGGTAGTTGTACATGATATTATATGGTACGTAAATACCATCGTTACCGCCGATATTTGTGGCGAAATTAGCGTATGCGTCAACAAGAGCAGAGGTTGCATCGGCATCAGTTATATAAAAATCTTTTATATCAATAACACCCTTCTGTGCGATATTGAGTTTATCCTCACTACATGCGGTAAATAACAGCACGGCTAGTAAGAGAAGTATATTATATTTTTTCATATTATTAAAATATATTGAATTAGAATGTCAGATTTAAACCAAATGTAATCTTCTTTGACATAGGATATGTACCATTATCAAAGCCTTGGCGACCAGCGCCAGAAACTGTTGCTGTTTCAGGATCAGATCCAGGATATTTGGTAAAAGTAAAGTAGTCATCCAAAGATACAAAGCCTCTCAGTTTGCTGATCAGTAATTTCTTGGTAATCGATGTAGGAACAGTGTAACCTAACTGAATCTGTTTGATTTTGAAGTAAGCACCGCTAAACATTGACGCTGAAGAACCCCAGAAATGCCAATCATTAGCAATCTGTTTTGGATCTGGCATAGAAGCGCCTTTGTTTGATGGAGTCCAAGCGTTGTCATAGTAATACTTAAGTGAGTTACGCATTGGGGTGTCAGCACGATAGAATACTGTGAAAATATCATTGCCGCTTACACCTGAACCAAATATGTTCAGATCGAATCCCTTATAAGCAAGGTTAAGAGTAAGACCATAGGTGAAATCAGGAATTGCTTTTCCGATGTAAGTCATATCTGCATCAGAAATAGTTCCATCGTTATTTACATCTTTGATTTTAGCTGCACCTGTTTCAGGATTAACACCTTCGTATTGATATCCTCTGAAATACCAGATCGGTTTACCAACCTCAAATGCAGTGTGAATAGGGTTGTTAGTACCATCTACACCACCTGTTGCGGCAGTTATGCGGGTAATAGAAGGATCAAGATAGGTAACCTCATTGTGTAAGGTAGATAAGTTGGCTTTAATTGTATAAGTAAAATCGTCACCAATTTTATCTCTCCAGCTCGCATCAAATTCCCAACCTTTGTTATTAACAGCACCTGCATTTACTATAGTGCTACCAACACCAATTTCAGGAACTGGAGCGATTGTTACGATAAGATCTTTGGTATCTTTGTTATAGTAGTCAACAGTTAAAGAAAGTCTGTCTTTAAAGAATCTCATGTCTGCAGCAAGATCTAACTGTTCTGAGGTTTCCCATTTCAGTTTAGGATTAGCCAACCCACTTGGTGATGAACCGTATGAAGCTGCACCGTTATCAGCTCCGTATTGATACCATGAACCATTGTAGTTGATGCTGGTACTATATGAGTATCCACCGAGTACGTTAATATTACCATTACGACCCCAAGCTCCGCGGAATCTCAAGAAAGATAAAATTCCCTTATCCATAATGCTCGATAAGAATTTTTCGTTGCTAGCTGTCCAACCTGCTGAAAATGATGGGAAATATCCCCAGCGGTTTGCTCCAGACAATTTAGAATTATCGAACGCATCGGCGCGGAAGTTAGCTTGAACAGTGTATCTGTTGTCATAAGAATAAACTAAACGTCCAAAATATGCCAACTGAGTTGATTTACCAGGAGCATTACCAAAGCTTTTTACGGTTTTTTCTACGTTATCAACCATATTACTCTTTACATAATCCAGGTAAAGGAAATTAGAAGCGTATCCTTTTAAGATATCAGGACCGGAAGCACTTCCACTAACGTTATCATAGTTGTTTTCTGTATAAGACATACCACCCATTGCTGTGATGTTATGTTTATCCAACTTCAAGTTATAATTGGCAAAGTTTTCCCATTGATAATAGTAGCTGGTATTTGCATTTGCAGAAATACTATAGTCATCAGACTTAGCCTGTGTAGTAGCAAAATATGGAGTGCTGTAACTATGACTTGTACTTTGCGATACATTATATCCAAAACGTGAAGTAATTACAAGTCCTTTTAATGGTTTTAGGTTTCCATAAAGGGTACCACGAAGGTTAATACCACCATTTTGAGAATCAGTACGGTCTCTTTGAAGCAATGGGTTACCACTATCGTCGGTTATATACTTTGAAGTAGCATAGTAAAGACCATTGGTTGGATCTTTCAGTATGTTTTTACCTGCATCATAAGCCTGTTTCATTGATGCACCAAAATCACTCGGCGTAGAATAATAAACAGGGGTTAACGGATCGAGAGTCATCACAGAGTTCATTACTGAACCATATTGAGACTGTTGACTAACCGATTTGGTTGACCATTTTTCAAATGAGTTGTTTGTACCAATTTGCAACCATTCTTTAATATTATAGTCAGCATTAATCTGAGCTGTAAGACGTTTATAAACATCTTTAGTTCCTTTTACAATACCATCATTATTGGTTAAATTAAGAGACGTAAAGAAATGTCCCTGATTATTACCACCCTGAAAAGTAAGTGTATGCTGTTGAGCCAAAGAAGGGGCAAATACTGCATCGAACCAGTTGGTATCAGTACCGTTATAATTATTTGCTGTCAACTGATTGTCGATAGGAAGACCTGACATTTTTTTGTATGCAATAAAATCTTGAGCATTAAAAATCTCTGGACGTTTGGCAAGACTCTGACTAATCATGTTAACATCATAAGAAATACTTGAAGTACCCTTAGCTCCAGACTTGGTAGTAATAAGCACAACACCGTTACCTGCCTGAGCACCATAAATAGCAGCAGAAGCGGCATCTTTCAATATCTCCATAGATTCAATCATTGAAGGATCAAGATACTGAATGTTGTCCACTTTAAGACCATCAACAATAAGAAGCGGTCCAAGATTACCTGAGTTTGAAGAGTAGCCACGTATACGAATAGATGCACCCGAACCAGGAGCTCCTGAGTTATTCAACACCTGAACACCGGCAACCTTACCTTGAAGAGCTGCAGCAGGATCACTGGTTGATAAGTTTTTGAGAGCATCGGCACGAACCGAAGAAACGGCACCCGAAATATCACTCTTTCTCATACTACCATAACCTACAACCACAACTTCATCCAATTGTAATTTATCTTCTGATAATTCAATCTTCAGGTTTTGACTTCTTGTGGTAATAGGAACTTGTTGTTCTGCCATTCCAATGTAAGAAACAACAAGAGTTTGATTTTGATCTGGTACAGAAAGGCTGAATTGACCATTTATATCTGTCACAGTTACTATTGACGGAGTACCTTTGACCTTAACTGTGGCTCCAATCAAAGGTTCTTGTTTAGAGTCGGTTACAACTCCTTTGACTATGTGTTTATTTTGAGCAAAAGCACACATGCTCACGGATAACATCATTAAAATCCAAAATTTTTTCAAAAATAATTCCGTTCTAAATTTCTGAAAGAAACTACTTAATGAAATTCCTAGTTTTTTTTCCATTGTATTAAAGATTAAAAATTGATTAATAACTCTACCATTGAGGTAATTGATGACATATAAACTCTTACGTTTATAGCTTCATCAGTCGAATCAAAGATGCGACTCAACTATCATTGTACATCATGTTTTTTAATTGATTTTTGGTTAACGAATTCTAATAATTATCTATCTATTTGTATATATTATGTGTTATTTTCAACGCTATTTAACTTGTATTTTAAATACGAGACAAATATTAATTGCAAATATAATATTATTTCGGATAAATATCTAATTTGAAAAGATAAATATCTAATTTGAGAAAAAAACAACAACAAAAAACTATTAAATCATCTTAAATATGTTGTTTTTTTTTGGGAGTACTAACATTTAACGATAGCTAATACCCTTATGCTACAATCTTTTGAAGATTTTTTGTTTACAAAAAAGATTAAATTTCCAAAATGAACTTTTAAATATCTATTTTCAAACTTTTTCATGTTATTTTTCTAGGTATTGCTCATTACTTATTCTTCAGTTCAGGTTTTATGTATTAATATTGTTCTACTATAACTTCATATTTGTTTCTCCCTAACGACCTATATATTCTTATTACATGTGGCAGATATGCTCACTGTTACAGGGTTTTATTACCCTTATTCATGTATTATTTGTCTTTTAATTCAACAGCATATATCCTGTCGATTATTTGCATCTTGTGTATGTTTAAATTTTCACACAACTCGGCAGTACCTAATATTAAAGTAAATAGTTGGCTTTAATATTGTTTAGTATTATTTAGTAATTTTTGTAATTTCGAAAACAATGACTCTTAATGAGTATTTGTAGAAAACTATCAAGGCAATATATTATCTTTGCATTCCGATTTTCGGCAAACAAACTACTTGCAAGTCAAAATTGTCTACATTAATGACGTCATCTAACAATAAGTATTTTAATTCGCTTACCGGATTTCGGTTTTTAGCAGCCTCTCTGGTTTTTATATTCCATAACCGTAAGTACTGGCGACATGATATATACCCCGAATTATTACGCGTTATCAACGAGTTTCATATTGGTGTTGCGTTGTTTTTTGTGCTCAGCGGGTTTCTGATTGCATACTCCTACTATGATGAACCATTGCGTTCGGTAAAGAGCTACTCCCGCTATATATTGCTCCGCATTGTTCGTATTATGCCTGTATACTGGATTATCCTGACGGCTTATTACTTGGATCCTGCCTTTGGGAAATATGATTTCAGGTTCGATACTTACACACTGCTACATGCTTTTTCTAGTAAGACAAATCTTTATGGTATAGCGCAGGCCTGGTCGCTGAATGTGGAGATGACTTTTTATCTGCTTGCTCCCTTGTTGTGCCTAGCCCTGAGAAAAAACCTGCTTTACCTTGTCTGTGCATTGGCACTTTTGTTTGGAGGAACTGTATTGGTTGGTAATCTGTGGCATCAGTTCAATGCTAATCCTATCTGGTATTTTTATCCGGTTGAATTTGTAGTTAACAGCACTTTTGCGGGGCGAAGCACACAGTTTCTTGGAGGGATGCTGCTAGCTCAGCTACTCCGAAGCAACCGTCAACGCGTGTTGAACAGCTACGGTTACAAAACACTTACCGGATTTGTACTCATTGTTGCTACGACCTATACAATAGGTATGTTTCAGAGAAATATCTATACCTGTGGCATCGACACTACGGCTGGGATGCTGCTACACACATTTATACTGCCCATTGGTATAGTGTTGGTCATTGCGGGACTTATGACAGAGAAAACGTGGTTGCAACGGATTTTTGCCACTAGGCTGTTTGTCCTGTTGGGAAATGCGTCTTTTGCATTTTATCTGATACATATCAGCTACGTGAACCAGAAGATTTGTAAGCTAATCCTTTTGCCTGATCGAAATTTTATACTGCTTTGGGTGGTGTCTGTTTTGATATATCTGCTTATCGAAAAACCAGTTTACGAAAGACTACGAAGATGGATTACCGGGAAACCGAAACCTTTTATATCAAATAGCTTGCGTCAGATCAATAACTGAAACTTAGTTTGGTCAATCCTGCTTGCACATTTGTATTCTGCATAAATAAATTCCAAAGCAAGCCGCTGCGGTAATTTTCTATCATCACCACGATTGGTCCTTGGTCGATGGCTAAATAGGAGTCAGCAAACCAGCGTGTATTCAGGTTAAATGCATCTTTAAAACCATAGTTACCCCACATTCTATCACCCAGTGCGTAATAGAAAAAGTGCAAAGAACGCATACTCTCTACAGGAGTATATGGGAATGATGATAATGCTGCGGTAGGAGCAATGACACCCACATCGTTATTGGGCGACGAAGCTGTGTAACCGTTTTGAATATCACTTGCTGTAAGTCCCCAACAATTGGTTCCGTATTTGTAAAAGTTTTTAGGGTTAGCCACGCAATAGTTGTAGTTTATTCGGGCATGAGCTGTATTTTGCGTCCAGTAATTGGCATAAGCATCCGATAAGTTATGCGGATTTAAGCCCAGAAACGAATAATGCGAGAAAAAAAGCGGTCCGCCATTGTCTTCGCCAAGCGGGAGTGTTACTCCATAGAATGTCCTTCCGTTTTTCATGCCGCCATTTTGTGTCCAACCATTATCATACACAGCTTTAGTAATAGGGTAGGTGGGTGAAGATGCAGCCAGCACATATACAATCAAGGCCTCGTCCCAACCGGATATGGGCATATTCATAGCCCAGGCATAGTTAGGCGACCAATGCCAATAAAGCTTTTGCTGTCCATTTTGCTGAAACCAGGTCCATTCTACATTTTCCCAAAGGGTTTCAATTTTGGTACAGAGTGCTTTCTCAGCGGTATTTCCGTCTTTGAAATAGGATTGAATGGTTAATAATCCCTGCATCAGAAAAGCGGTTTCGACCAGATCGGCACCGTCGTCTTTGGTACTGAAAGGTATCACTTTACCTGTGGTACCATTCATCCAATGGGGAAAAGCCCCGTGAAATTTATCAGTAGTGGAAAGGCTGAGGAAGTTTACAATCTGATTAAGCCGCTGCACTCCTTGGGCACGAGTGATAAATCCACGTTGAATAGCTACAGGGATAGTCATGATACCAAAACCGGAGCCACCTGTTGTAACTGTTTCTCCTGAGCCAAATCGTTCGCGAGCAAGGCCGGAAGTCGGGTGTGCATAACTCCAGAAATAATCAAATGTCTTTTTCTGAACTAATGTGAGCAGACTATCATCGGAAATCATCGGGAATTTAGGAGTTGAATCCAATTCGGTAACGAATTTAGCGGAAAAAGGAGTTGAAATTTGTCCGCCTAAGTTATCTCCGGAATTGATGGTAATGCTATATTCGGTCAATGCCTTTGGCAATACTGAACTGGTAAGAAGTAATGTTTTATTATCCGATCCTCTGGATGGGCTAAAGTTTGTCCCAATTTCGCCGCTAAATGTAACTGCAGAGAAGATGAACTTATTCAGATTTATTGAGTCGTTAAAAACGATCTTTACAATCGGTGCTTTAGAGAAGCTGACACCGTAAAGTTCCGAATTATTTGTCAGAAAGGCATTGTTCAGTTGCACACTTGTAATTTGCAACTTACGGGTTGGAGGAGTAACTGTGCCCGGGTCATCGGTTTTACAGGCTGTAAAAAAGAGTAATCCGATAGACAGAAAGATAATGACTTTTTTCATAGTTTTTAGAAATTCGTAGCATCCTGAGTTTAATCAGGATGCTACGAATATATTAAGATGATTGGAGATAATACCTTCTCATCATAGGGTTAGTTTAAAGTTTGCTTTTAAACTTGCATCGGAAGAACTCCCAACGAACAGTTTATAATCACCGGCCTCGTTGATGTATTGAATTTCGTTATTGAAGAATTTCAAATCTTCCGGGGTGAGCGTGAAAGAAACCTGCTTGGTTTCTCCTTTTTTCAGCATTACCTTTTGGAAACCTTTCAGCTCTTTTACTGGACGAACTACACTACCAACCAAGTCGCGGACATACAATTGTACAACTTCTTCGCCATCATAATTTCCTATATTGGCAATATCTACCGTAACAGTCAGTTTATTTCCGCTACTTAATTTATCGGATGATAATTTCAGGTTGCTGATATCGAATTTAGTGTAACTAAGTCCATAGCCAAACGGATATTTGGGGCTGTTTTGTAGATCGATATAAGCTGACACATAATTTTTGTCGTTTTCATCCTTTGCAGGCCGTCCTGTGTTGAAGTGATTGTAGTAAATCGGAATTTGTCCTTCGGTGCGAGGGAATGAAATCGGCAATTTACCTGCAGGATTATAGTCTCCAAAAAGTACATCCGCAATAGCATTTCCGGCTTCGGTTCCCAACCACCATGTATACAAAATAGAAGGAATATTATCAGAAGCCCAGTTAAAGATTAATGGTCGACCGGCATTGAGCAATAAAACTACGGGCTTCCCGGTTTTATAGATTTCTTTCAATAACTCTTCCTGAACACCGGGAAGCTGCAGGTTGCTTTTGCTTTTTGCTTCGCCACTCATATCGGCAGCTTCACCCAGCGACATAATAACCACGTCAGCCGATTTAGCTGCATTTATTGCTTCTGCAAAACCGGTTTTGTCGTTATCATTGATATTACAACCTTTAGCATATACAATTCTGGAGTTTTTGTCCAACTGATTTTTTATGCCTTGATATTGTGATATAATCCGGGTAGAATCATCAGGAAAAGCGATAGACCAAAATCCATGATTAGCCGTTAAAGCTTTGAACAATGGACCTATTAATGCTACTGTCTTGGTTTGTTTGGATAGAGGCAACAAGGTTTTGCCATTACTCAGTGGTTCGTTTTTAAGCAGTACAATACTCTTTTTTCCTATTTCGCGTGCAAACGCTCTGTTTTCAGGATTATTGGTTTGTTTCTTTTCCCTTGCTGCATTACAAAAACGATAGGGATCATCAAATAGCCCAAGCTCAAATTTCTTGACAAGAATACGCTTAACGGCTTCATCAATTACTGAAATATCAACTTTGCCATCCTGAACCAATTGTTTCAGATTGTCGCGATAACAGCGACTTTCCATGTCCATATCCGAACCTGCATTAATGGCTTTCATGGCTGCATCGTAGCTGTCTTTGGCATAGCCGTGAGCTATCATTTCACCAATGCTTCCCCAGTCGCTAACCACGAAACCTTTAAAGTTCCATTGTCCTTTTAATATGTCTCGTTGAATGTATTTATTGGCTGTGGCGGGTATACCGTTGATGTCGTTGAATGAGTTCATGAATGTTGCCACGTTTGCTTCAACTGCTGCTTTGAAAGGAGGCAGGTAGGTTTCGTTTAATTGGCGTAAGCTCATATCCACCGAGTTGTAATCGCGTCCACCGATAGCCGCCCCGTAAGCTGCAAAGTGTTTGGCACAAGCCATTACGGCATCCACATTACCCAATCCATTTCCCTGAAAACCATGTACGCGTGCTTTGGCCACCAAACTACCCAGGTAAGTATCTTCACCGGCTCCTTCCATAACGCGTCCCCAGCGAGGGTCGCGTGCAATGTCTACCATGGGTGCAAATGTCCATTGAACGCCATAAGCAGATGCTTCGGTAGCGGCAATACGGGCAGATTTTTCTATTGAAGCCAGATCCCACGATGCAGTTTCGCCCAATGGAATAGGGAAGGTGGTACGAAAACCGTGAATAACATCCAACCCGAAAATCATCGGAATATGCAAACGGGACTGCATGGCAAGCTCTTGTAACTTTCTTGTTTTGTCAACACCTGTTACATTGAGCATGGAACCTACTTTGCCTTGTCGGATTTGGGTTTCTTTATCTCCCTCTGCAGTTATTTTTCCAGTACTGTCCCAATCGCTGGAGTATTGATTTAGTTGACCTATCTTTTCGTCGAGCGTCATCTGTCGGATAAGCGCATCGGCTTGTAGTTCCGGATTAGCTTTCTTTTGCCCGGAAATGCTTAAGCAGATAAATAAGAGTAATAATAATGGAATTGTTTTTTTCATGTCTAATTTTGATATTTACTATGACTAATGATCTATTTGCAAAGGTAATATTAATCCCCTTAGTGTATTTTACAAGTCAAATTATTTGTATTTTACACCAAGAGAATTCTATTATTTAGTCCAATTTATTGTTGCGGTTTTTAGATCATTGGAATTTCCACCTATTTTAATTTCGAAATCACCACTTTCCCAGTCATATTTTAAATTGCTGTTGTAGAACTTCAGACTTTCGGGTGTAATATCAAACGTAACTGTTTTACTTTCGCCTACTTTGAGCATAATTTTCTGGAATCCTTTTAATTCTTTGATTGGTCGGGTAATGCTTCCAACCGCATCGCGAATGTAAAGCTGAACGACTTCTGCACCATCGTATTTTCCCGTGTTAGTAAGGGTTACGCTGGCTTTGAGTGTTTGATTTCCCTGTAGTTTTGAAGAACTCAAGCTTATATCGCTGTAATTAAATGTAGTATAGCTGAGTCCGTAACCAAACGGATAAAGGGGTGAATTAGGAATATCCAAATAAACCGATTTGAATTTTTCAAATTTATCTTCATCTTTTTCCGGGCGACCTGTCGATTTGTAATTATAATACAATGGTACCTGACCTACGCTGCGTGGAAATGTCATAGGAAGTTTTCCCGATGGGTTTACTTTTCCGAATAATACATCCGAGATGGCGTAACCTGCTTCGCTGCCGGGGAACCATACATTCAGAATGGCATCGGCTATTTCTTTCTCCTGATTCAAAACCAATGGACGTCCGGTAAAGAGAACCAACACAATGGGTTTTCCTAACTTCTTTAGTTCTACCAACAAATCTTTTTGTGATTGGGGGACACTGATATCAGATCTGGAGCTGCACTCGCCGCTCATTTCCGAAGCTTCGCCCAAAGCGGCAACAATAACATCGGCCTTTTGTGCTACTTCCAGGGCTTCTTTGATAATTTCGGCTACGGGTCTGGTGTCGCGATAGCTGTTTTTACCAAACATGGCAGAACGCGATTCGAGTTCTGCATCATACTCAAAATTACTTCCTTTGGCATACACAAAGTTTACTTTATCGCCCATGGTTTCTTTCAATCCTTTTAGCAGACTGATAGCTTCTTTGTGTCTGGCTGCTACACTCCAGGTTCCCGGCATGTTTTCAGGATTATCTCCTAGCGGACCGATTACGGCAACCGTGCCTGTTTGCTTCAACGGTAATACTTCATTGGCATTTTTCATCAATACCACAGACTGGCTGGCAATGGAACGTGCTACAGATCTGTTTTGCTGATTATAAACTTCTGTTTTAGGACGATTCAAATCGCAGTATTTATAAGGATCGCTGAATAATCCCAGACGATATTTTGCTTCCAGAATACGACGAACTGCTTGATCGATTTCTTTTTGAGTGATTTTCCCCTCTTTTAATGATTTTTTCAGCGTAGTCAGGAACCCTTCGCCCACCATGTCCATATCAATTCCCGCTTTTAAAGCCAAAGCAGATACATGTTGGAGGTCTCCAAGTCCATGATTCACTATCTCATTAATGCCTGTAAAGTCGGTTACTACAAATCCTCCGAATCCCCATTGATTACGAAGAACCTCAGTCTGAAGCCAACGATTGGCAGTGGCTGGAACTCCATCTACTTCATTAAACGATGCCATTACACTTCCAACTCCTGCGTCGACGGCAGCTTTGTAGGTTGGCAGGTAATCATTGTACATCCGCAGTCGGCCCATGTCAACTGTGTTGTAGTCGCGTCCGGCTTCAACAGCCCCATACAAAGCATAATGTTTTACGCAAGACATCATGGTGTTTTTATCGGCCAGACTATTGCCCTGATAACCGTGAACCATAGCTTTAGCTATTTGAGAACCAAGGTATACATCTTCGCCTGAACCTTCGGCAACACGTCCCCAACGAGGATCGCGTGACACATCTACCATGGGTGAAAATGTCCAACAAATACCATCGGCAGTTGCTTCTTGGGCTGCTATTTGGGCAGATTGTTGTATCAGACTCATGTCCCACGAGGAAGCCAATCCCAATGGAATAGGGAAGGTGGTTTCGTACCCATGAACCACATCCATTCCAAAAATCATAGGTATTTTCAAGCGGCTTTTTTCAACAGCTACTTTCTGAATATCACGAATTTTTGCTACTCCTTTAATATTGAATAAGCCTCCTACTTTTCCCTCTTCCACTTTTTTACCAATGTCGGAGTTCTTCGCCTCACCGGTAACAAAATCGCCGGAAGAAGGTAAATTGAGTTGTCCTATTTTTTCATCCAAAGTCATTTTAGACATTAATTCGTTTATAAACAGATCCATGGCAGGATCATTTTTGAAATAAAGCGCTTTGCTCGATGGCAAAACAGGTGTTGCGACTTCGGCAACTACCTTGGATTTTTTCCTGTTGCTCTTTTGTGCAGAAACACTTGAAAGGAATAGGCAACAGATTGCTAAAAAATAGATTCTTGTTTTCACGTATAGTCTGTTTTATGTGTTATTTATATTGTATTTTATACCTTCTATTTTACAAAAATGCTTTTCGACCGATTGGAAACTCCGCTTTCACTCAATGCTTCGATGGAAAAATAATAAGATGTTCCCTTGTCTAATCCTCGGAGGTCATAAGAATTGGCATTGTACACAGTGATGCAGTTGTATTGTTTATCTGCTGCAGTGCCAAAATATATATTATAACCATAAGTGTGTTGTTGCGGTTTCCATGATATTATGGCGTTACGGGTATCACTTTTACTCCGGTTGACGGTTAGCTTTTGAACAGCTTCAGGAATAACTCCCCGAGCTTTTCCAAAAACACGCAAATCCATCAACGCAAAATTGCCGCTGGCAGTGTGTATGTTTTCTACTTTTAAATAGCGGGTTTGGATAGGCTGGCGTAGTTCCACATAATCGTGAGGCACATCCAGATCGTTATCACTTTTATCTATCACCAGTTCCCAATTGTTGCCATCGGTTGAGCTGTATATTTTGTATTGATGATATATGTCCATGGCCTTTCCAAACTGGTTGGCTTTGTGCTCGTAATAGTTTACCTGAATGGCATTCACTTGCTTTACATCGCCCAGATCCATGGCAAACCATTCGCCGGGTTGACCGGATTTTGCAGCCCAGTAGGTGCGCATGTTTTCGTCAGATGCATTTTCGGGAGTATAAATGCTATCGGACGACGAAGCCCATGCCTTTTTGTTTAGCGACAGTAACATCCAACCGATGAAGTTTCCTTTTTGGTGATCTTCGGTATTTTGAGGAATGGTTGTTGGATAATCGCCAAAGGCAGTGTTTGAATACATGACACCATCTTTATCAAACCCGGCGGGATAAAGTCCTATCCGTCTTTCAAAAGTTTCGCGCAAGGACAACATACAGGTAGATATATGCCAGTAATTGCTGTAATTGTCTTTAAATGTTCCACCGTGTCCGGCTCCCAAAACAAATCCACCCGGTTTGTAGGAGAAGGGATTGTGTTGTTGGTAAACAAATGGGCCGAAGGGATTATCGGCTACGTAGACACCATCTGCATACACTTTGAATTCTGTGCCCGGAGCACCATATTGCAGGTAATATTTGTTATTATGCTTGGTCATGTACGCTCCTTCGATAAATGGTTTCAGCGAAACGGAATCGTCGTTATTCATCCCAAACCGTTCCCATCCATGTGCTTCCGGTTTCAATCCGAATAAATCCTTAATAACACTTTTGGGGCGAAAAGTGGAACGGTCGTATTCCGCCACTTTAATGGGAAATTCGTTGCTGGAACCGTAATAGAGGTACAAGCGTCCATCGTCGTCTAAAAACAAGTCCGGATCCCAGTGAGGCAATATAGCCGTTTCGGTAAGTCTTTTCCAACGTCCCTCTTTGGGGTTGGTACTGTACCAAACAGGTAAATCTTTGTAGGTAGAACCAATCATCATGATGGTATCGCCCGATACTTCTACGGCAGGAGCACATTGGTCATCGTCGGTTGGTTTACGTTGAAATCCGCTGAAAACGAATTTCCATTTCGAGAGATCTTTGGAAACATAAAAGCCATCCTGATTGGTACTGAATAAGTAATATTCTCCCTTGAATGGCACAATCAGCGGATCGGCTGTTGAGCGACAAGAGATTTTATTTTCTTTATTATATGGTTCGAAATTGTAATCGATATTCAGGGGGTTACAAAAAGTCTTGGGGTGATCGTTTTTAGGATCGAACCAAGCTGTAACCTGAGCTGTATGTTTTGGAAGTGAATGATCGGATTGATCTTTCTTTAAGGTGCAATTAACCCGAAGGTTTTGAATCCCTATAGGCAATTCCGTAATTACCATTTCCGGATAATAAAAATGCAATGATTTATCATTTGCACCAATAGTGATGCTGTATTCTCCTTTTGAATTCGTTGTAGCGGAACTAACACCATCTTTCACCATCACTCTTACCTGATCGATGGGCTTATCTTGTTCGTCCGAAACAATGCCGGTAACCAGATATGTTTTTTCAGTAGAAACATTGTACTCGGTTATCTGTCCTTTTACAACTTTGGATTGAGCAAAAATTGTGGGAGACAAACAACATAAAATACTTGCCAGAATAATTTTCATAGAATTTGGGATAAAAAGAAGAATAAAATCGGAGATCAGTATAGATTAACAAAGGGGGAGAGAATTTCTCCCCCTTTTGTTTGATTTTTATGCCGAAGTATGAATTACATTTTCTTTGTGAACAATGCATTTACCTCTGCAGTGGTTAGGGCTGTGTTATAGAATCTGAATTGATCCAAACCACCTTTCCATGTTGATCTTAGCCAGTCATCAGAGATATCATTAGCATCTCCCTGTGGACCACAACCTATTCTCACTGAAGCTATTTTCGCATCTACCAATTTAATGGCTCCATGAGTTCCCCATGGTCTCGTTCCGAGTGATACGCCATCCTTGTAGAAGGTGAGTGTAGAAGTGGCCTGATCATAGACAAATGCGCAGTGATGCCATTGATTGTCGAGCAGGCCAGCAATTGATCCGGCTCCTTCCCATGTTAACCAGGTATCTGCTGCACTCGCTTTGCCATCGGCACTAAGTCCATCTGCCACTACCATTTTCACGGCACAGGCAG
>Ga0302208_10000535_pt1 | contig 17842 bp, 12 predicted proteins | sample II_Fen_E2_3_FD_194577 | JGI IMG/M metagenome (GOLD analysis project Ga0302208, IMG submission 194577) | Peat permafrost microbial communities from Stordalen Mire near Abisko, Sweden - II_Fen_E2_3 | ecosystem: Environmental > Terrestrial > Soil > Wetlands > Permafrost | place: Sweden: Abisko...
TTCAACAATGCCGGAATGCTGAACGATTTGCTTTTCCCCTCACCTGCCTTTCCGAGGGGCAACACCCATTCAGGGTGGAAATGCAACATGACTGATGTCTCCAGTTCATCGGCATGATCCCCCGGTTCGGTAAAGTAATCGGCAGCCTTTTCAACAGCGTACCAATCACTGACGGCAATATAAAAATCCGGATTATCGAGGGCAAGGTCCCGGATCATATTCTTGAAGTTATTTCCTCCATGTCCATTCACGATCACCAGTTTCCGCATTCCCTGCCGGTGTAGTGAAGCTACAATATCAGTCAGGATAGCCCGTTGGGTATCATACCGGGCATGGATGCAGAAAGCTAACTCCGTCTGCCCGGGGTTCTGGGAGCCAAAGGGGACAGCAGGCAACACCATGCATTTCACTCCTTGTGCCAGTGCTTTTTCAGCAGCCTGGCATGCAATCTCTTTCGACAGGATAGCATCTGTTCCATACGGAAGGTGTAAGTTATGAGGCTCCGTGGCACCCCAGGGCAGGATCGCAAGGGCATATTGTTCATCCTTTACATCATTCCATGCCGTGATAGATAAATCTATTCCTTTTTTCATGTTTGTTGTTATACAATTTATAGGGTTAATGATGAAGGCTTCACTCAACGTGAAGCCTTCATTATTCAAGGTCCTGGTCTAAACAGGGTTCAATCTTTTATACAACGGACTGATAACCCGCTCAATTTCTTTTTATAATATCTATCCACCGTGTTCAGGTCATAGTTCATCATCATGCTGAGGGAGGTAGTATCGGACTTAACGGAAGAGCTCCACCAAATGCCTGTCAACCCGATAGAGTTGAATGAAAAGCCTTTATTATCGCGTAATCCACCGGGTAATGCATTAAATCCGGAACTGTTGTTTTTAGCCAGGTTATTGCCAATAGCATCCGGTTTAACCGACTTAGCCCAATTGCTCCCGGCAGCCAGTGCTTTTGATAATGATCCTGCCGTATACAGATAATCGTTTACATTATTTTCCAGCAAGGTCCAATCTGCTTCGGTAGGCACATGCCAGCCCAGAGGAGCTAATTTACCGGTATTGACAGCATACCAGTTGTAAAGTGCCCCATAAACATTTTTGTTGGCACTCGAATCATTGTTATACCAGCAATACCCGGGGACCTTCAGTTTAGTCCAGGCAGCACTGTCCGTCACCTGGGCAATGTCGGTACTATCCGAATACCGGGTAGTTTTCAGGTTCTCGATCATCCAGGTTTGAGTACCGATGGTTACAGTGTGGTATACATTTCCATCAATATCTTTGACTGTACCCCCAAACTCCGGAGTATTGACCGTATTGCAACCGGCGATACATGCAAACAGCAGCAGTGCAAACGCCCAATGCAAATTACCGTATGTTCTGTTTCTTTTCAAAATAGATGTTTTTAATGATGTTTTTAAGTCTTCAACCTTTTAGGTTCGTACATTTCAAATGCAAAGATACATTTCAATTTTAAATAAGATCGATTGATTTTCTTTTTATTATGATCTTAATCCTTCCAAAGGGCGCGTTTACTTCCAAATCATTGCTTGTATTCAAGCGAAACATGACGCTACATCCTGTCATTATAATCCAGAATGCCGAATAGCATTTATTTTGAATACTTATCCGGGGTGATGGATATCAGGAACAGAAACACCTTGTTTTTATCCTGATAGGAATAATTCATCGTAACCTTATGATCCCGATGATTCTTCAGTTCCGGGTTAGTCTTGATGGAGTTCAGAATTCCGGGCTCCAGGGCTTTCTTCAACGTTTGAATATCCAATGAATCCTTGACATAGTTTACCAGGGTGTAGTTGTACTGGAGCACCAGCCCCGGCAAGGCAACGGTGTTGTCAAGCCGTGTATCTTTATCAACATACATGGGACAGTTTTTATTAGCCTCACTTGCCGACCGTGCCAGATCTTTATCAAAACCGGGGGATGCGAAGAATACATGTTGCAACAATAGAATTGCGAATAATCCCACAACGGCACCTAACCCGGTCCTGATTTTCTTTTTTCTTTCTTCCGGTTCCATATTCTCTGTTTATTTAGGGTTTATATTCGTGAAAGTTTTACTGGGAAGTCATGGAGCCTGATGGTTTCTTTAAGCCATAAATGCTCAATTCATACTCCCGTATATCCATGCACCGCAGAGACGAAAGGTAATCTCTGATACAAAATGGAAGGCATATTTACTGCAAAACTACATAATTATTTTTAAAAAATTACAGGTTTTGATACTGAACGTTTCATAAGTAGCCTAAGTGAATTTCACTAGATGTAGAAAATCTTTCGCCGTACGAAGTACACGAAAGCGTTTTCTTAATCCAACTGAAGAAAACGCTCAAAGGTACTTCGGACGCTTGAGGTCTATTCAGACGCTTTGATCCGGTTCTTTAGTCGTACCTTTTTCTGCTTCCAGCTGAGCCTTGGATTTACTTTGGGTAACGATATAAACACCTGCAAAGACGAGGACTCCCGAAATGGCCTTTTCGATTCCAAAGGTATCAATGCCTATAAGCACAGCCACTAAGGAAGCAACAACAGGCTGAACGTAATTGTACATGCTCAGGGTGGTAGGCCGTAGAATCTTCTGGCCGATGGGAATAAACAGATAACCTAAAAACGTTGCAAATAGGACTACATAGCCAATCCGCCAGTATGTTCCTGAAGTAAGGAGCGTAAAATCAGTTTGCATCAACGGCTTATAACAGAATGGAAAGCAAATGACCGTGGCAAAGAGAAACATCCATTTCATAACCGTAACCGGTGAATAGCGGGACACCACCTCCTTAAATACGGTGAGGTAAATAGCAAAGGAAGCAACTCCTCCAAAAACAATCATATTTCCCCAAAAATTACTTTTCCCCACATGGAGGGTATGACTCGTAAAAACAAGGATTAACGCTCCCGAAGCTCCGACCAGAACACCTATTGCTTTGAGCAGGGTAATAGGTTCCTTGATGATAACCGCTGCCAGGATCATGGTAAGAATGGGCAACAGAGTCACTACGATGGAAGCATCGATAGGTGAAGTCATGGATAGCCCTACAAAATAAGGCAACTGATTCAAAGTTAAAGCAAAGAAAGATGCAAAGAACAACAATAAAAGATCCTTTGCCGGCACATGCTCTTTTCTGGTAAAAAAAGATACCAGCCAAAAAAGTAACAGTCCTCCCCCCAGGCGGAAAAAGCTTAGCGCAAACGGACTTAGTATTTCGGGCATTAAAGTTCTGGACACCGGCGTATTCAATCCAAAAATCAAGTTGGCCGAAAGCATAGCCATATGCCCCTTCAGTTTATTATTTTCCATAAGGGGTGCAAAGATACGTAAAGTTTTAGAGCGTCCCTAAACCATGAACACAGAACGCCGAACGCGAAACAAACTATGTGAAACTTTTAAAACTTTTCACTCCTGTAATTTGCTTGTTTCGAGAATAGTGCTTAGTTTTGCAGTCAACATAAAATTCTCACCGCTATGAAACATTCTGTCAAAGATCAACGTTCTCTGTTTCCAGAAGAATGCCTGTTACGTGAAATTGCCAAGCAAGCCCGGTTATCGATTGGTATTCCGAAAGAAAATTCATCAGTTGAAACCCGTCTGGCTCTTACTCCCGAAGGAGTTGCCATTGTCACAGAGGAAGGACATAGTGTTTATGTTGAGCGAGGTGCAGGTGAACCCATGCAGTATTCTGATTTTCAATACAGCGAAGCAGGAGCTTTTATGGTGGACAATGCTTCTGAAGTTTTCAGTGCCGACCTGGTATTGAAAATCGCCCCGCCCACTATTCAAGAATTAAATATGATGCACGACAGATCGGCAATAATGTCGATGCTGCAACTTTCCAATTTGTCTTCTGACTGCATTAAATTGATGATGTCTAAAAAGATGAATGCCATAGCCTATGAATTAATCAGGGACGAACAAAAGCAGTTTCCGGTGGTCAGTTCAATCTCTGAAATAGAAGGTAATACTGCCATTGCAGTTGCAGCGGAACTAATGAGTAATGAAAGGGGAGGCAAGGGTCTGTTGTTAGGAGGGGTTGCAGGTATTTCGCCTACCGAGGTGTTGATCTTAGGAGCAGGTATTGCCGGTTCGGTAGCTGCCCGTACGGCCATTGCACTCGGTGCTACCGTTAAGATTTTTGACCATGACATTAATAAGCTGCGCAAAATACAGCATTACCTGGGACAACAGGTATTTACGTCGGTGATTCATCCGGCTGTAATATTCAAAGCCCTCCAGACAGCTGATGCCGTAATTGGCAACCTTCGCTATATCAACGGTTCTGAACGCTTTATGGTTTCGGAAGAGCTGGTGAAGACCATGAAGCCCGGAGCTATCATCATTGATATGAGTGTGGATCAGGGAGGTTGTTTTGAGACTTCCGAGTGCCGCACCTTGCAGAATCCTGTTTTTGAAAAACATGGTATTATCCATTATTGTGTTCCCAATATTTCAGCCCGTGTGGCCCGTACATCTTCCATGGCATTAAGCAATATCTTTGCACCGGTACTGCTGAAAATCGGGAATTCAGGAAGTGTGGATTCAGCCATTAAAGAAAGTGCAGGCTTCAGGCATGGCGCCTATGTCTTTGGCGGGGTACTGGTTAATCATCTAATCGGCGATTATTATGGAATTGCGGCCAATGATATTGGTTTGTTGCTGGCCGGGTATTAGACCGTGCCCTGCGAAGCGTTAACAACGTCGAGCTCATTGCAGAGTAACTTGATTTTATGTATCTTTGCATTACGATTCAATAATTTTGGTATCAATATTGTCGATGATACTAAAAATACCGCGGACTGATCAATGCAAACTAATGACCTTTGACAAACAGCCGTTGACCGATAACCGTTAACTGATAATTTATAATGTATGGTGCCTACACTGCTTGAAACTTTAAATGAAGATGATCTGATTCAGAAAGAATTTGAGGCATTGCTTGATGATTACAGTAAAACCAGTCATCGGCAAAAAATTGAAATTATCACCAAGGCATTCAATTTTGCAAAAACGGCCCATAAAGGGATAAAACGCCGTTCGGGCGAACCTTATATCATGCATCCTCTGGCAGTAGCACGCATTGTAGTGCGTGAAATAGGCCTGGGATCTACTTCTATCTGTTCGGCTTTGCTTCATGATGTAGTGGAAGACACGGATTATACAGTAGAAGATATTGAAAATCTTTTTGGTGCTAAAATTGCCCAGATTGTTGATGGGCTCACTAAAATATCGGGAGGTGTCTTTGGAGAAAAAGCTTCCGAGCAGGCAGAGAACTTCCGGAAACTCCTGATTACCATGTCTGAAGACATCCGGGTAATCCTCATTAAAATATCCGACCGGTTACACAACATGCGAACGTTGGGTTCAATGCCCTTAGCCAAGCAATATAAGATTGCCGGTGAAACACAATATATCTATGCTCCCCTGGCCCATCGGTTAGGATTATTCAAGATCAAAACCGAACTGGAAGACCTCAGCTTCAAATTTGAACATCCCGATACCTACAAAGAAATTGAAACCAAGCTGGAGGTAGATCGAGATGCCCGGGACCGCTTTTATAAGGAATTCTCTGATCCTATTTACAAAAAGCTTACTGAACTGGGATATCAATTCACCCTCCGTGCCCGCATTAAATCAGTCTATTCCATCTGGCATAAAATGTCTACCCGGAATATCCCCTTCGACGAAGTATACGACATTTTGGCTGAACGGATCATCTTCAAACCACGCGAAGGCATGAACGAGAAAGAACAGTGTTGGATGCTTTATTCGGCTATAACCGCCCTGTATAAACCTCATCCCGAACGTATCCGCGATTGGGTGAGCACCCCAAAAGCCAATGGTTACGAAGCGTTGCACGTCACGGTGATGGGACCACGTGGGCGCTGGGTGGAAGTTCAGATTCGCAGTGAACGAATGAATGATATTGCTGAACAAGGACTGGCAGCACACTGGAAATATAAATCGGGTGAAGCTGATGAATCGGAACTGGACAAATGGTTGAAAACTATTAAAGAACTGTTGGAACATCCTGAACCGAATGCAATAGACTTCATGGATACCTTCAAGTTAAATCTCTTTGCTTCGGAGATATTTGTTTTTACTCCCAAAGGTGAAATTAAAACCATTGCCCAGGGAGCTACTGCACTCGACTTTGCTTATTCCTTACACTCCGACTTGGGGAATCATTGTATTGGTGCAAAAGTAAATCACAAGTTGGTGCCGTTAAGCTATAAGCTCAACAGTGGTGATCAGATAGAAATCCTGACCTCCAAGAAGCAGGTTCCTCAACCTGAATGGCTTGAATATGTCACTACGGCAAAAGCTAAAACCAAACTCCGAACCTTGTTTAAAAAAGAGGAAAAGGTATTTGTTGTTGAAGGACAAAAGCGTATTGAACAAGCTTTAGCGGTTATCCATCTGATGCCCGACAATGAAAACATCGTGCTTATCCTGAACCATTTCAATCTGACGCAACGCAATGATCTCTTTTTTCAGGCAGGCAAAGGATTACTGAACCTGGAAGACTTAAGCAAAATTGTATTTAAGCCTAAAAGTCAGAACGTCTTTGTCAAATATCTTAAAATGCCTTTTGGAGGCTCTTCCGAGAGTCACAAGCCGGCGGTAATTCCACCCATCGAAACCAAGGTCGATCGTAAGAAATCAATCAAGTTAACTGAGGAGAATGCAGGCAAGACCTATATCCTGGCTGATTGCTGCCACCCGATCCCCGGGGATGATGTTTTAGGATATGTGGATGAATCGGAAATGATTATAGTCCATAAACGACAGTGTCCGGTGGCAGCCAAGTTAAAAAGCAGCTATGGGGAACGGATTGTATCGGTGGATTGGGCCACACACAAAGTCCAGTCGTTCGTTGAAGTCATTGAAATCAAAGGCATTGACCGAAAAGGTGTATTGATTCAGATCCTTAAAATCATTTCCGAGGGATATGGGGTGAATATCAACAAGATGAATATTGAAACAAATGCTGGCATCTTCGTTGGAAGATTTTATATTTACGTCCACGATACCGAGGACATCAACAACCTATGTAAGAACATCATCAAAATTAAGGAAATTAATTCGGTGCAGCGGATACAGGAATAAAAAAGCCTGCTTCGGTTTAGCAGGATCCTCCCGGAGTCTTGTTATTTTCGTTACTAATCAAATCAAAAAACATTTATTGCGAATTCCTTTTCCGAGAGTCCTGAAGGCTGCGCGTTGCAGGTACAGGCATCCGGTTCCCGGCAACCTGAACCCAACACATTCCTCTGGTCATAACTTGCAATATCTGTAGTCTAAAAACCGATACCCAAGATTCATCTGATAAGTATCGATGGCATCACAAGTACTGGTATGCCTGAAATAAGGATTCTGGCAACGATAAAGTGCTGTTTCCCTAAAAGGTGCTCCAGACCGACACTCATATAATAACCGGTTGATAGATTGCTCGGTAGTGTTTGGTTATCCGCTGTCTGGGTGAAAATATCTAGCTATATACGAGCGCGTGGCATGGTTTTCCGAAAGTTCGGTTTAAGGTTGGGATATGTATCCGACGGGTATCCGATGTCCATGCCGACGCCAATGCAAAGCAACATGCATCAAAATAGAAGCGTTATTTATGCGACGAATCGACATCAACATCCTATCCGGATCATACCCCACACATGTAAAAAAACATAGCTCAATGAATAGCCGGGCAGAGCCACCCGGGTATCCACCAAATTACAGAGAAATTCAAATTTAATAATCGGTATTGTAGTTTTTATGTCGATGAGCATCGTCGGATCGGTCGGGGGTAGTGGTCAAACCGTTCGGGGCAGGAGTCACAAATCTTAAATAACCTCAAATCGGACGTTGAAAGGCTCCGTAACTGACAAAATAGTTCAAAATCAAACGAAATAACCTTTTTTTGCGTTTGGAATGTTTTTGTAATCGCAATTATTATGTAAATTTGCACGCAATAATTTTCATAGTGGAATTGCGTAAGGCACCACCCCTGAAATTAGTAACGAATAAAACAAAAAACTATGTCCTTTATTGCCGAAAGAGTTCAAATAGAAGGTTTAACGTTCGATGACGTCCTTCTGGTTCCCGCCTTTTCTGATGTTCTACCGCGCAACGTCAACCTGACTACCCGTTTTTCACGCAACATTGAATTAAAAATTCCTATTGTTTCAGCTGCCATGGATACAGTGACCGATTCGAAGATGGCTATTGCTATTGCCCGTGAAGGGGGTATCGGGGTAATCCACAAAAACATGAGCATAGCTGAACAAGCCAAGCAGGTAGAAATAGTTAAACGTGCTGAAAACGGCATGATTTCCAACCCCGTGACTATCCGCAAGGGAGCCACCGTGGGGGATGCGTTGGCTTTGATGGCTGAATATAAGATCGGGGGTATCCCTGTGGTTGACGAAGGGGGTTACCTGGTAGGTATTGTGACCAACAGAGACTTACGCTTCCAACGCGACCTAAAAAAACAGATTGACGAAGTGATGACCAAGAAAAACCTGATCACCACCTCCCGTACTACTGATCTGGAAGCTGCCGCCGACATACTACAACAATACAAGATCGAGAAACTACCTGTGGTTGACGCAGATAACAAGCTGGTAGGGCTGCTTACCTACAAAGATATTACCAAGGCCAAGGATAAACCGATGGCTTGCAAAGACGAACGGGGCCGTTTGCGCGTTGCTGCCGGAGTTGGAGTAACATACGACACCCTGCTTCGTGTAGAAGCTCTGGTAGAGGCAGGTGTTGATGCCATTGTTATAGATACCGCGCATGGACACTCCATATCCGTGGTGGAAATGTTGAAAGAAGTAAAAGCTAAATTCCCGGGCATCGATGTAGTGGTGGGTAACATTGCCACCGGCGAGGCTGCCATCATGCTGGTTGAAGCGGGAGCAGATGCAGTAAAAGTAGGGATCGGACCCGGTTCTATCTGTACTACGCGTGTCATTGCAGGAGTAGGCGTACCACAGCTTTCGGCTATTTTTGAAGTATCAAAGGCATTGGTTGGTACCGGTGTTCCGGTGATTGCCGATGGTGGAATCCGTTATTCGGGTGACATTGTGAAGGCCCTGGCTGCCGGAGCCAACACGATTATGGCCGGTTCGTTGTTTGCCGGAGTTGAAGAATCACCAGGCGAAACAATTATTTTTAATGGCCGTAAATTTAAGTCATACCGGGGCATGGGTTCGCTCGAAGCCATGGAGAAAGGCTCGAAAGACCGCTATTTCCAGGATATGGAAGATGATATCAAAAAGCTGGTTCCAGAAGGGATCTCCGCCCGTGTAGCTTTCAAAGGAGCGTTGTACGAAGTTATTTACCAAATGATGGGTGGCTTGCGTGCCGGGATGGGTTATTGCGGGGCACACACTATCAGCGAACTGCATACCGCCAAATTCACACGGATCACCAACGCCGGTGTGGCTGAAAGCCATCCGCATGATGTCACTATTACCAGTGAAGCACCAAATTATAGTAGAGAAAACAATTAAAAAATCAGGAATCATATCTACTCATTTAAAATACCGGTTTATTCAAAAGATTAACCGGTATTTATTTTTTAATCAGCTACTTGATAGTAACAACCATTGAATTTGACATTTAAATGTTGCATTGATTTTTATTTCAGATTTATTATAATAACTTTGCAGCATTATTTTTACAATTAACACACAACAATCTTCCGATTTTTCCGTTTAAAGGCGTATGCACGATATATTATGTCCAGAATGAATTGCTATTTCTCATACTAATTCTATCAATCATTTTAAATGTTTATGAAATCACCAGTAATTAAGTTATTTGCATTTTTAGCTTTGTCATCGAGCATGGTTGCTCAAACTACCGATCCGGTACTAATGACTATCAACAACAAGCCGGTACAGAAATCGGAGTTTGAGTACATTTACAACAAGAACAACTCGAATAATTCATTGGACAAGAAGACCCTGGATGAGTATGTTGATCTGTTTATAAATTTCAAGTTAAAAGTTGAAGAAGCAAAATCGCAGGGAATAGACACTACGAAATCGTTTATTAATGAGCTGGCAGGTTACCGGACACAATTGACCAAACCGTATCTGACGGATTCGAAAGTGGACGATGCATTGTTACATGAAGCCTACGACCGTTCGAAAGAAGATGTGGACGTAAGCCATATCCTGATCAGGATTCCACCCAACGCAACGCCAGTGGATACATTGAAAGCTTTTAACGAAATCAATACTATCTGGAAACGGGTACAAAAAGAAGATTTTGCCAAAGTTGCCAAAGAACTTTCACAGGATCAGTCAGCCGACAAGAACAGCGGGCACATCGGTTGGATCTCGGCATTCCGTACGGTTTACCCTTTTGAGACCATGGCCTACATTACTCCTGTGAACGGGATCTCAAGGCCGGTACGTACAGGATTCGGATATCACATTTTAAAAATACATGCCCGCAGGGCTTCGCTTGGAGAAATTCTGGTTTCGCATATCATGATCTTCACTTCGACAGGGGAGGAAGAAAAGAACAAAAAGGCAAAAGCTACCATTGATTCCATTTACCAACGGGTACAGGCAGGGGATGACTTTGGAACCCTGGCAAAGGATCTGTCACAGGACAAGGGTTCATCGGTAAAAAACGGCGAACTTCCCTGGTTTGGAGCAGGACGTATGGTTCCTCAATTTGAAACGGCAGCTTTTGCCCTGAAAAATGTAGGAGATATATCCCAACCGATACAATCGGACTACGGATGGCATATCATCAAATTGATGGATAGAAAAGGAATGACTTCCTTTGAAGAACTGAAGGCAGATCTTGAACGTAAAGTAAAACACGATGAACGTGCTAACAGCGGTCAACATGCTTTCCTGACAAAATCACGCCTGGATAACAATTACCATGAAAACAAACAGAGCGTAGAGGAATTTTATAAATTACTGGCCAAACGCACATTGGCAGACTCGACCTTTACAGCTGAAGCTTCAAAACTAACGAAACCACTTTTCAGTTTTGCCGGAAAGAACTTCACACAGGCTGATTTTGCCAAATACCTGAAAAAAAATAACGTATCTGAAAAAAGTATTCCCAAGGAAGTGATCGATGAGAAACTCAACGCATTTGCCGACAGCGAATTGCTTGCCTACGAAGATTCACAACTGGAAAAGAAATATGATGACTTCCGCTTCCTGATGCAAGAATACCACGATGGTATCCTGTTGTTCGAAGTAAGCAATCGGGAAGTATGGGAAAAAGCATCGAAAGACACTCCGGGGTTGAAAGATTACTTTAGTAACCATAAAGGGGATTACACCTGGGAGAAACCACATTTCAAAGGACACGTAATCCTGTGTAAAGACCTGGAGACATTCAAAGCCGCCAAGTCAATCGTGAAGAAATCGGAAACCGATTCAATCGACAAATACCTACGCACCCGCTTAAATGATAGTATCCAGTATGTGAAAGTTGAAAAAGGGTTGTATGTACAAGGCGACAACAAAGTGGTAGATGACCAAATCTTTAAAACGAAAGAAAAATATGTTCCAGCCAAAGAATATCCCTTCTACTTTGTAAGCGGAAAACTACTGAAAAACAAACCGGAAGACTACGGAGATGTACGTGGATTAGTTACGGCTGATTATCAGGAATTTTTGGAACGTGAATGGATTAAAGCTCTCCGGACCAAATATCCTGTGAACGTAGACCAAAATGTTTTGAAAACGGTTAAGAAAAACTAATAATAAAATCACGCAAAAATAAAAGCCCTACCTTTGGGCTATTATTTTTGCGTTTTATTTTGAACAGGCTGAGAAAAACCAATTACTACACATGAGTAAGTTTCCTTGTTTGACAATTATCATATTGACTTTAGTTGTCGGGACTTCATGTGTGCACAAAACCCCTGAAGCAGCCCGCAAGCCCTTGCTCGAAGTGGAGGGTAAATTTTTATACGCCGACGAGGTGCAGCAGGTGATTCCGCCGAATGTAAGGGATAGCGACAGCACCGGCATTGCCCGGAGTTATATCCGCAAATGGGTAACGGACGTACTAATGTATGAAAATGCTAAACGAAATGTGACCAATCAGACCGAGATAGATGAAATGGTGGAAAGCTACCGTAAATCGCTGACCATTCACCAGTACCAACAGAAGATGATAGAGCAACGGCTTCCGAAAGAACCCACCGAAGAGGCGTTAAAAGCATTTTACACCCAATACAGCGACCAGCTGGTATTAAAGGAAAACGTGATAAAAGGGATATTGCTGATCGTCCCGAAGAAAGCGCCTAAGCTGGCTCAGGTACGGAGTTGGGTACAATCGGGGAGTACAGCTTCCCTGGAAAGCATCGAGAAATACAGCATACAAAATGCGATCAGTTATGATTATTTCAGGGATAAATGGTTGCCGCTCGCGGAAGTACTCAAAAGGATTCCTATAAAAGTAGAAGATCCTTCCAGGTTTGTATCCACGACCCGCTTTATTGAGGCATCAGACAGCCTGGAACATTTCTTTTTACGTATAGAATCGCATAAGACAACAGGCCAGGTGGAGCCTTACGAAATGGCAAAAGACCGGATCTCGAATATATTACTGAACAAACAAAAAGCCGATTTTATTACTAAGTTTGAAACGGATCTATACAATGACGCCATAGAAAATGAGACGGTGACATTTTTCAAGAAGAAATAACCGCTGATACCTTGTAACCAACAAATAAAAAAAATAATAAGGGCCTGCATTCTGATTGTGGTATACACAACAAATGAAAGTCTGTCACTTTGATAGTCAATATGTATTTTATGAAAAAAGTAATCTTTTCCCTTTTATTCCTCTTAAGTATTACCCCTCTGAAAATGCTTGCGCAAAAGAATATTATTGACGAAGTGATTTGGGTGGTAGGTGATGAATCTATTCTGCGTTCGCAGGTAGAAGAACAGAAATTACGAGCCATAGCCGAGAACACCCCGATACAGGGTGATCCGAATTGTGTGGTGCCGGAACAAATGGCCATTCAAAAATTATTCCTACATCAAGCCGCCCTGGATAGTGTGGTAGCAAGCGAATCGACCGTCATGAACCAGGTAGAAAGCCGGTTGAGCTATTTTATAGCACAAATCGGATCGAAGGAAAAGATGGAAGAATACTTTCACAAAAGCACTCTCGACTTGCGCGAAGACTTACGGGAAATGATCCGCGACCAGCAGGTCATACAACAAATGCAACAAAAACTGGTGGGGGATATCAAATCGACCCCAGCAGATGTCCGCCGTTACTTCAATGAACTTCCTGCTGATAGTATCCCTACTATCCCGGCACAGGTAGAACTTCAGATTACCAGTTTCGAACCTCCGGTAGCTATTACCGAAATAACCCGGATTAAAGACCGCCTGCGTGACTTCACAGAACGTATCAACTCAGGCAGTGGTGATTTCACGGTATTAGCACGGCTTTATTCGGAAGATCCTGAAAGTGCCAAACGCGGAGGCGAGTTAGGTTTCATGGGTCGTGGGCAGTTAGTCCCAGAATTTGCACAGGTTGCATTTAATTTACTTGACACCAAAAAGGTATCCCGCATAGTACAAACCGAATTCGGGTTCCATATCATCCAACTGATTGAAAAAAGAGGTGACAGGATCAATTGCCGCCACATCTTATTAAAGCCAAAGGTATCCCTGGATGAGCAATCAAAAGCCATTCATAACCTGGACTCTATATCGAACCTGATACGTGAAAACAAAATTACATTCGAACAGGCTGTCATGGCTTTCTCGCAGGATAAAAATACTGCTATGAGTGCCGGACTGATGTTGAATGAAAAAAGCGGAAATTCTAAATTTGAGTACCAGGACCTGCCACCCGAAGTTGCAAAAATAGCTTACGACATGCATGTAGGTGAAGTTTCAAAACCATTTACAATGATCAACAAGACATCAAATAAAGATGTGGTGGCTATTATTAAGGTTAAATCGAAAATTGATAACCATAAGGCAAATCTATCGGACGATTACCAGATGCTGAAGACTTATTACGAAGCAAAGAAAAAACAGGAGTTTTTGAATAAATGGATTATCAAGAAACAAAAGGAAACATACATTAGTATTGATCCAGCCTGGCAGAATTGTACATTTCAATATCCGGGATGGATTAAAAAATAATTGTCCCCCTATCCTCCCACCGGAGGAAATAGTCAGGGCATAGATTTTCATGAAAATAATAAAGAAGTCATTATTCCATTTTCCACTTCCTGGTAAAGGAGGCTGCAAGCACATCGTATTATTCGGTGTGCTCTGTTTGTTTATAGTAGCCTTGCAGGGACAGATACGCCCCAAACAATTGCGGAAAGAGGTTTTACAGAGCCAGGCACCCAAAAAGACAGCAGCCAGGTCCACGAAAAGAGCCAGGCCAGCCTTCCGGAATCCGAAGAATTCACCTTCCATGCAATTAGCACCTACCGTGAACCCATTGCGAAAAAGGGGAGTGACACTCGTCTACCTGGAACATTCCGAAACACTGACCTTTGATAAAATAACAAACCCCGATATGCAGGTATTGAAAGGGAATGTGCGGTTCAGGCATGACAATGTGATGTTATACTGTGATAGTGCTTACTTTTTTGAGCGGGCCAATTCATTGAATGCTTTTGGACATGTACGGATCGTACAAGCCGATACGCTTTCGGTGTACGGGGACATCCTGTACTATGATGGGAACACCAAGCTAGCCCGAATGCGCCACAACGTACGAATGGTGAACAGGCGGACAACACTGACTACCGACAGCCTGAATTACGACAGGGTGTCGAACCTATCCTATTATTATACCGGTGGAAAGATAACCGACCAGTTGAACGTATTGACCTCCATATGGGGTCAATATTCGCCGAGTACGAACGATGCCTTGTTTAAAAACAAGGTACACCTTAAGAATAAAAACTTTGTACTCGACTCTGATACCCTGAAATACAATACAAAAACAAATATCGCCAACATCGTAGGGCCTACCCATATTTTGTACAATGACGAAACTGACATATATAGTACACGGGGGTGGTATAATACTTCCACAGACCGTTCCATGCTACTTGACAGATCGAAAGTGATACACAAGGATGGAAAAACACTGATAGGCGATACCATCTTTTACGACAAAAAACTTAAATTCGGTGAAGGTTTTACGCATGTGATCATGAATGATACAGTACAAAAATCAACCCTCTACGGGGAATACTGCTCCTACAACGACATTACAAAAAAAGGGCTGGCTTGTGATTCGGCCATGTTGGTGGACTGGTCTGGGAAGGATTCCATGTTTGTACATGCTGACACCTTGGTAACCTCCAAGGATTCGATTTATAATGTAGCCCGTGGTTTTTATCACGTACGACTATTTCGGAACGATATACAAGGCTTGTGCGACTCGTTGACCTATTCAGCACGTGACTCAGTCATGAATATGAATGGTGAGCCGGTACTTTGGTCGGATAACAACCAGTTATCGGGAGAGTTTATCCAGGCATTTACCAAGAATAAAAAGGTAGACCATATCTACATCCAGCGTGCAGCAGTGGCCATTCAGAAGGAAGATTCGATTTATTTCAACCAACTGTCCGGAAAAGAAATTATTGCTTATGTCGACAGTGGGCAGCTGAAGAAAGTAAAGGTGAATGGAAATGCAGAAACAATCTATTATCCGCGGGATGATAAGGATTCGACTTTGATTGGCCTAAACAAGACTCAAAGCAGTTTTGTAGTGATGTACCTGAAAAACAAAAAAGTGCAACGGGTGGTCATGACTACTGCTTCAACTGGTACCATGTACCCACTTACCAAGCTTTCGGGAAATGATCTATACCTGAAGAACTTTTTTTGGCTTGAAAACCAGCGCCCTATGAAGAAACAGGATATATTCCTGGTCTTTGCTAAAGTACCTCGTCCAAAAATAGCGGCACCCGAGGTCCCAGATTCTAAAAAGGGAAAATCAAAAAACATCAAAGGCCTGAAACCTGACACGAAAAACCCGCTAAAAAGTCCAGATTTAAAAGTGCCAAAACAAAGTGTACAATAGCGAAATAGAAACAGCCTGACAAACCGCATTAAAATAACCGCCAAATAAAATGGCAGACATATTAATACTAGTACCAATAAGCCGATTCAGATTGAACCGGCTTATTCATTTAAAAGAGACTACTTCAACAGGGAAAGCTGGCAAGTTAAAACCCTTTTTATCAAAACACTGAACATCTCCAGGTCTAAAATTGTTTCACATATTAACTTTAAAAACTAAAGAATATGAGAGCAAGAAACCTGACCCTCCTTTTTGTAATCCTATCACTTCCGTTTTTTACTTACTCCCAGGTGACTGAAGCAGAGACACATCTTAAAACAGTAAAAACCGATACTGTTGTTGGATGGAAAACCGGCATTGTGGCAGGTCTAAATCTGGCTCAGACAGCACTTGTAAACTGGTCGGCAGGAGGCGAGAGCTCCGTTGCTTTTAATGGGCTGGTGAGTACTTTTGCCAATTACAAAGACACTACTTCCGAATGGGAGAACACCCTGGATATAGGGTTTGGAATGTTTCAACAAGGTGAAAAGGGAAAGTTTATAAAAACAGATGACCGTTTTGACCTATTATCCAAGTATGGTATAAAAGCCTTCTCCAAATTTAATTACGCTGCATTGCTTAACTTCAAAACACAGTTTGCTTCCGGCTATAATTACCCGAACGACTCAGTAAAAATATCCGCTTTTCTGGCTCCTGCCTATTTAATTGCTGCAATAGGATTAAATTATGTACCCAATAATTATTTTAACGCTTTTCTGGCTCCTTTTACCGGCAAGCTGACCCTGGTCAACAACGATGCTTTATCAGCAGCAGGTGCCTACGGTGTTGATCTGGGGAAGAAATTCAAAGGAGAGTTTGGAGGGTATGCCAGGTTAGCTTATACCCGAAGTGATTTCAAAGGAGAGCTTTTAAAGAACATTGCCCTAACCTCTAAACTTGATGTATTCTCCAATTACCTAAAGAATCCGCAGAACATTGTATTCAACTGGGAAATCCTGATTGCCATGAAAGTCAACAAATACATTTCGGTAAATCTCAATACTCATTTAATGTATGACGCAAATATAAAAGTAAATGGTGAAAAAGCGAAAACTCAGTTTAAAGAAATTCTTGGCGTTGGTTTCTTCTTAAAACTTTAGTCAAAGCAGATTTGTTTTAATTGGGTATAATTAAACCGGCAACTATTTAAAGGATATGCTTTTAAACAGTTGCCGGCTCTTTTCAAGAAGCTTACTCTAAGAATTGCGAGATCAGGCTGATCAGGCAAATGCAGAGTATTAAAAAGGAAAGATGTCTGCATTAGCGCACTGCTTGATAGCCGTTTGGCAACCCGTTCCTGGACAATACGATTTGCCACAGTTGTACATTTCGGGCACGAAATGACCCCGCAGCACTTAACAGGTAATACTTCCACATCCTGTAGAAGCGTTCATCATATTGTCCTTTTAAAAGGTCCCAGTTCTTATCAAAGTTGGTAAACCAGGCCATAAGAGTCTTGTCGTAATGAGGGCCAAAGTTGTGCCAGTCTTCCATTACAAATACATTTTCGATGGAACTGCCTATCTGCTTGATGGAAGGTACATGTGAGTTCGGGAATATGTATTTATTCGACCAGGGATCAGAAGTAACGACTGATTTATTCGCCCCGATAGTATGTAACAGAAACAACCCATCTTCTTTGAGAAGTCCATAGACCGTTTTCATAAATGTCTTATAATTCTTATAAACTACATGCTCGAAC
>Ga0302208_10000538_pt1 | contig 17624 bp, 13 predicted proteins | sample II_Fen_E2_3_FD_194577 | JGI IMG/M metagenome (GOLD analysis project Ga0302208, IMG submission 194577) | Peat permafrost microbial communities from Stordalen Mire near Abisko, Sweden - II_Fen_E2_3 | ecosystem: Environmental > Terrestrial > Soil > Wetlands > Permafrost | place: Sweden: Abisko...
ATCTGAGTTACAGAGAAATTGAACTTTTGTTCCAAAAACATTACTCAGCTGCGCTTGCAAATCATCAAACTCTTTCAGCTTTGTAACTGGGTTTCCTCCGCTTGATTTAGTCTTAGTATCCAGGCTCCCTGTTTCTAAGAATAAGCGTACAAGCTCCTCAACCTTGCGCACTGTATAATCATTTTGAATAATCGATTCATACAAATGCAATTGTACTGCAGGATCGTTTAACCCTAAAATAGCACGGGCGTGTCCCATATCAATTTTCTTGTCCTTAATTCCCATTTGAATCTCGGCAGGCAAACGAAGCAACCGCAAATAATTTGCAATTGTAGCGCGTTTTTTTCCAACTCTTTCGCTCAAACGCTCCTGAGTTAGCTTATACTCTTCCATCAGACGATAAAAAGTCAAGGCTATTTCAATGGCATTTAAATCTTCACGTTGAATATTCTCAATCAGCGCCATTTCCATGACTTGCTCATCAGCAGCCGTTTTCACATAAGCCGGGATGGTTCTTAATCCTATGAGCTTTGACGCCCTAAACCTACGCTCTCCGGCAATAATTAAGTATGTACCATCATCATTTTTGCGCAATGTTATAGGCGAAATAACTCCTAATTCGCGAATTGAAGCTGCCAGTTCAGTCAGGGCATCTTCATCAAAATAAGTTCTGGGCTGATTCGGATTTGCAAAAATCAAATGCATCTCCACTTCGCTGATAGATGATGATCCGCTTGTACTAATATTCTCAGTATCAATCAAAGCACCCAAACCTCTTCCTAAACCTGTTATATTTTTTGCCATACTATGTTTTACGAAAACGCAGCTTTTAATTATTTATTTCTTTGGACGTTAATCAATTAACCTTTTTGTCTTTTTGCAATCAATTCCTTAGCTAAATCCATATAATTGGTTGAACCTTTCGACTCTGCATCATACAGCAGAACCGGTTTGCCATGACTTGGAGCTTCACTTAAGCGCACATTACGAGTAATAACCGACTCGAACACCATTCCTTCGAAATGTTTTCTTACCTCGGCATAAACCTGATTTGCCAAACGTAATCTGTTGTCGTACATTGTCAGCAAAAAGCCCTCAATTTCTAATGCAGTATTCAGCTTGCTCTTTATAATCTTAATAGTATTTAACAACTTACTAATTCCCTCTAATGCAAAATATTCGCATTGAACCGGAATAATAACGGAATCGGATGCTGTTAGTGCATTTACAGTTATCAGACCCAGTGATGGTGAACAATCAATCAACAAATAATCGTAGGATAATTTCAAAGGAGTCAGAATATTCTCCATCACCCGCTCTCTGTTATCCATGTTCAACATTTCAATTTCAGCACCAACCAAGTCGATGTGCGAAGGCAAAATGAATAAGTTCTCAACCTCTGTCTGGTGTATAGCCTGAGCCGGGGGGACATTATCTATTAAACACTCATAGATGGTAAATTCAAGCGTTCTGATATCTACGCCCAAACCCGACGAGGCATTAGCCTGTGGATCGGCATCAATAAGCAACACTTTTTTTCCAAGCGAAGCCAATGAAGCTGCTAAGTTAATTGCAGTTGTGGTTTTTCCTACACCACCCTTTTGGTTTGCTAACGAGATTATTCTACCCATATAGAAAGGATTTATTAGAAATGAATGTGAGATTAAAAATACAGACACAAAAACTTATACCTATTTTCATCAGTTTAAATTCTTTCTGTCTAAAAAAAGCCAATACTCTGAATGTCAAAATTATTGACTTAAACAACTGTTTTTTATACCGATTTGCAAAGGTAATAAAATAAATCCACCCTATCAATAAGCAACTAAGGCATCAATTATAAATAAGCTTTTTTAAGGCAACAAAATGAATATTGTATTTCAAGTATTTTTAAGCATTGTTTTTTACGTCAACTCCCTATCGTAAATTTATCATCGAGTGAGATTAGTGTGAAAAATCATCTTCAATTCATTTTTGTGATTTTGTAGAATTTTTAAATTAAAACAGTTCCAAAAATGATTATCTTTGCCAATAATAAATCGAAAAACGATTTATTGACGCAGGCATCTATTTTCCTGACAGTTACATTCAAAGATTCAATCCATCATCATATGACCGTTCGAAATCGACAAAATCTATTCTTATTGATTCTTCTTCTGACAGTGATCATTATTTCTTATTTTTACTTTTTTCGTATTGACTTAACGACGGACAAGCGATATAGTGTGAGTAGCCAAACTAAGAATTTGATGGAAAAAATAGAATCTCCACTTGAAGTGGTGGTTTATCTTGATGGCGACTTAAATCCTGGATTTCAACGATTAAAAAAATCAACGATTGATCTGCTCGAAGAATTGTCTGTCTATGCCGGTAAAAGTATAAGTATAAAATACGAAAATCCTTCGTTGGCAGACTCACCTGAAGAACGAGAAAAAAGATATACAGAACTTCAGGCCAGAGGATTAGCTCCAACAGCTGTTTACGAAAGAGATAAAGAAGGTAAATCTATTCAGAAAGTTATTTTTCCGTGGATTGAAATCAGCTCAAATGGAAAAAAAATCCCTGTTTGCTTGTTGAAAAACATCCTTGGAAATTCCGGGGCCGAAAATCTAAACATTTCTATAGAAAATCTCGAATTTGAAATTACCGACGGTATTCGAAGATTAATCAATAAAGATGTAAAAAAAATTGCTTTTCTTGAAGGACATGGAGAACTCTCCGAAGCCGAAACCTATGATATTAGCAAATCGTTAAGCCGCTACTTTCAGATAGATCGTGGCACATTGGCTAATAATGCTGCTGTGCTGAATGACTATAAAGTGGTGATCATTGCTAAGCCCACTAAGCCATTTACTGAGTCTGACAAATATATTATAGATCAATACATTATGAATGGCGGAAGGGTACTCTGGCTTCTCGATGGTGTCAGAATTTCAAAAGAAAACCTTTCCAGTATTGGACTTTCACCAGCCATTGAACTGGATCTAAACCTGAACGATCAACTATTCAGATACGGTATTCGTATAAACTCGATTCTACTCCAGGACGTGCAATGTGCCAGTATGCCGGTTAATATTGCACCGGCAAATGCTTCGCCACAGTTCGAACCAACTCCCTGGTATTTTGCGCCATTATTGCTGGCATCACCCGAACATCCTGTAAGCAGAAACATCACCGAAGTGCGGTCTGAGTTTTGTTCGGGAATTGATGTTGTCGGAAACAATAAGCAGGTGGATTATCAATTGCTTCTGGCAACTTCGGACAACACTCACATTGTAGGTACACCAACTACCATCGATTTAAGTCAAAAAATTAAAGAAAACGATAAAACATACTTCAGCGGTGCTTATGTTCCGGTTGCTGTTTCGATGGAAGGTGTGTTTGAATCAGACTTTGCCAACAGAATGACTCCAAAAGGATTAATCAACACTACACCTATTTTAAAACAAAGTACAAAAACCCGACAGATAGTTGTTGCAGATGGTGATATCATCAGAAATGAAGTTTCTCAGAAAGATAGTGTTTCGATTCCTTTGGGATTTGATCGGTATATGAATCAACAGTTTGGAAATAAGGATTTTGTTCAAAATGCTGTTTTATACCTTGCAGATAATGATGGTTGGATGCAACTACGTTCGCGTACACTGAAATTGAGACTGCTGAATAAAAAAATCACAAGTGAGGATAGAATTTTTTGGCAACTAACTAACGTTTTGGCCCCACTAACATTATTACTTTTGTTTGGTATCGGGTATCAAATAATCAGAAAGAGAAAATATACCAGAAATCAATATGTAAGATAATTTCCTTCCGTTTCAAAAAATTGCAGATTTTATTGAAAATTACACGAAGACTATTACGCACGATTATCTACATCTGCTCTATCTAATGAAGAACGCCAACAACGATTAGATATAATTTCCCTTATATACTAACGCCCAATTGGGGAAAAAACGGATTTTCTGAAATAGAAGTAAGATTTTCACGATTTTTTGAGGTGAATTTTGCTCCGATTTAACTACCTTTGTACTATCTAAAGTAGTACTGAAATAACAGACCATCCACTCATGATTCAGGACATATTACCCCACAGTTTCGACAACCACTACCTTGCCGACAAAAAAATCAAGAACAACGACTTTCTCCTTCATTTTAAAGCCAATACACTTCTGATGAAAATAAGTAATGAAGCTGTTGATTTACCACGAATGTCCGATTTTCGGGATATTACAGACACATCTAACATTACTTTTTTATACACACTGAATGATGTTTCTGGCTTTATTTTGTGGGACGAGGCAGAAACGGTAGAAGGCGATTTCGAATACAAGGAAATTGGTTTTTTCAGAACTATTCCACAAAAAGAGATTGGCTGGATAAGTGTAGTGGGACTGCATCTGCGAAACTGGTATATAGAACATCGCTTTTGCGGAAAATGCGGAGCTGAAACTTATCATAAATCCGATGAAAGAGCCTTGGTATGCCCGGCATGTAACGCGCACTTTTTTCCAAAAATATCACCCGCTATTATTGTTGCTATTATCTGTAATGATAAAATTTTGCTTGCTCGAAATTCCAACTTCGCAGCCAGTTGGTTCTCATTGATAGCCGGTTATGTGGATGTTGGTGAAACACTGGAAGAAACCGTCGTGCGCGAAGTAAAAGAAGAAGTGGGTCTTGATGTAAAAAATATTCGGTATTATAAAAGTCAACCATGGCCTCTGTCAGGATCACTGATGATTGGATACATTGCCGAAGCTAATGAAAATCAACCAATTGTAATCGATAACAATGAGATAGTCGAAGCAGCATGGTTCAGCAGAGACAATTTACCCAGCCATCCTACCAACGCCAGTGTTGGTGGTGAGTTAATTGAAAAATTCATGAACGGAGAAATATAAACTACTACCAATCAGCGAAACTACCCATAGAGTCAGGACATATTCAAGCATTTATACTTGTTTATTACCCGGGAATTACCTCGATTATTTGGAAGTACACCCGCACGTAGAGGGATTTTTTGATGGAATTTTGCTGTTTTTCAAAATTTCTTTCTTTACATCACAACCATTACAATCGCCACAGGGCGATGTATCTTTTTTTCGTATATTTTTCAGCACGGCATACACTGAATAAACCACAGCAAACACTATGATTATCAACACTATTATATTCTGTGTCATTATATTATTTTTTATACAAAGTGGCTATCTTTTCATTAAATACCACTTTTGTTTTAGCTTAAAATTGAAGTTTACCTTTATACAAACAAACTTCCTATCTGATAAGTTGCAAAAGCCACCAACCAAGCAATAGCAGTGGTATAAACCATGGTGAAAACAGCCCACCCCCAACTAGACTCTTTCTTAATAGCGGCAATAACAGCTACGCACGGGAAATATATCAATACAAAAAGCATAAAAGCAAAACTCACCAAAGGCGTGAAAACCTTTTGCCCTTTCAGATCTCCACTGTTATGAGTTTGAGCTCGCAATTCATCTTTCAGAGAATTCGAATTTTCGTCAGCCTTCAAGTCGGCCTGATAAAGAATACCCATAGAACTAACCACAATCTCTTTAGCAGCCAATCCGGTAATAATACTCACACCCATCTTCCAATCAAATCCCAACGGACTTATTACTGGCTCTATTGCATGCCCTAATTGACCGATATATGATTTTTCCTGACGTTCAGACTCTTTACTTACAGCTAACTGCCTGACTGCCTCATCCTTCTGTTCAGCGCTCAATCCATTGTCCGACTGTACATGTTGAATCTTCGAATCGTAGTCGGTTGTATATGCTATATGACGCGGAAAATATCCCAGAGCCCAGATTAATATTGAAGCCAACAAAATAACATTCCCCATTTTTTTTAGATACTGTTGCCCTTTATGCCACATATGAAGGCTGGTATTTTTCAATGTAGGAATTCTATAAGGTGGCAGTTCCATCACAAAAGGCACTTCTTTTTTTGCAAAAACTATCTTTTTCATTATCAAAGCTGTAACAATTGCCAGAACTATTCCTATCAGATAAATGGAGAATAAAACAAATCCCTGATTTGCCGGAAATATAGCCGATATAAGTAATACATACACCGGTAATCGTGCACTACACGACATAAAAGGTGTGATAATCATCGTTAGAATCCTGTCCTTCTTATTGTCAAGCGTACGTGTAGCCATAATAGCTGGCACATTACAACCAAAACCCATAACCAATGGTATGAATGACTTACCGTGCAAACCAATTTTATGCATCAACTTATCCATGATAAACGAGGCACGAGCCATGTAGCCTGTATCTTCCATCAATGAAATAAAGAAGAACAAAATCAGAATATTAGGAAGAAAAACTATCACTCCTCCTACCCCGCCTATAATTCCATCAACCAGCAAATCGCGTAAAGCTCCCTGAGACATGGTGCTCTGAAGCCAATCACTCAGCAATTCAACACCCGTATTAATCCAGCCCATTGGATAACTGCCGAGGGTAAAAGTTGCCTGAAACATTAACCACATAAAAAACAGAAATATAGGAAATCCCATAAACCTGTGCGTCAGTAAATCGTCCAATTCCCGCTTACTTTCTCTTTTGTCTTTTTTAAGCTCTTTATACGTTTCTTTCAATGCACCATCAATGAATCCGTATTTTGCATCCGTTATAATCGTTTCAGAACGTTCACCATATTCTTTTTCGAGCTGCGCAATTGTCTGTTTTGCAACAGATTTAATTTCTTCGTAATTACTGAATTTCTCCAGCTGAGCAAGTGTACTTTTATCTGTTTCCAACAATTTTATAGCTACATAACGAGACGATAATTTATCTGTTATAGCAGGATTTTTCCAAATGACATGTTGGATGTCATGTATTGCTTTTTCTATTTGAGCTCCATAGTTTATGTGGATATGACGCACGCTCGGATCTCTGTCTTCATAAACATCAATCAGCTTTTCAAATAGTTCGTCTACGCCTTTCCCCTTCGATGCTACAGTCGGAATAATCGGGATACCAATCATTTCGCCCAAGCTCACATAATCAAACTTAGCTCCCTTCTTTTCCAGCTCATCATACATATTCAAAGCCACCACTACCTTGATATTCATATCAATAAGCTGGGTGGTCAAAAACATATTACGCACCAGGTTGGACGAATCAATTACATTAACCACGATATCTGGCATCTTTTCTGTAATGTGCATTCTTACATAGAGCTCTTCAGGCGAATACTCTGTAATAGAATAAGTTCCAGGCAAATCGACAATTTTAAACGTATAACCATCTTTTTTCATAATGGCTTCCTTAGCATCTACTGTGACACCACTATAATTTCCAACGCGCTCATGAGAGCCCGAAGCATAATTAAACAATGTAGTTTTTCCACAATTAGGATTACCAACCAATGCCACGTTTATTATTTTTCCCTTTTCTAAAACAGATACTTTAAGCGATTCCTCATCAATAGTTCCTTCAAATTTTACCTCTGATAAGCCTGCCGCATCTTCCAAAGAAACTACTTCAACCAATTCTGCTTCGCTCCTCCGAAGTGACACATTGTACCCCATAATTTCGTACTCAACAGGATCTTGCAAGGGTGCATTTTTAATTACTCTTACTTTTTTCCCTTTTACAAATCCCATTTCAGTTATGCGCTTTCTGAACGCACCATGGCCAAGTACTTTTGTGATTATAGCCTCATCACCTGTCTTAACATCAGAAAGATATGTGTTATTAGTTATCATTATATTTGCTAATTAATTCATTTTTCGGAAAAAGGAAATTCTAACTATTAAAAATCTTATGAACAATAAATTATATCGTCACACCAAAACGAATAAATCCAACCAAAGCATTTGCCAACTTTGAATCAGTTCCTGCAGGATTAATAATATACTGCATATCAGGCTTCAGATACATATTATTGTTTATCTTCAACTGATATGCCATTTCTACAACCGTTTCATTCTTGACTAAGCCATGCTGAAATCCTGCACAGCCCACTGCTATCCCAAACTGATCATTCGGTCGTTTATCTATCAAACCTCTATAATTGAAACCCACACTCAGGTAATAATTGTTACGGTTAATTTTCACGGGGCTTAATCCTACCTGCGAAAATACAAACAACTTATCTGTAATCTGCTGATCACCCACAAAATAAAAACCTCCATTTTTTTGAATAGCATCAACAGTATCATTGTGTTGATGGTAATAAACACCGAACTTATAGCAACCTGTCCTTCCTTTCAGTAGACTCTTTTTTAGCTGAAACTCAGTTACCGCCAAGAAGCCCTGATTTTCATTCAATTTCCAACCTGCATTAAACGGATTATTTTCAAAATCATCCGGCGTACCATCAAACATTGCACACTCCCATGCAAAGGAACCTGTTATATTCCATTGGATATTAACACCTAAAGCAGTCAATGGAAAAATTGGAGATGATATATTATCGGCTATACTTGAATGAATCCCGAAAGAACTGTTTGTAAACAAACACCCGTTATCATTTACTGCAAAATTGGCATTCAAATCTTGTAAGCCCAGCATTACACACGCATTTCCAAAACACTGTTTATACCACAATTCATATAAAAAAGTAAGATTTCCAGCTTCGATATTTGACACTCCCTGAAAATCACCAATCAAATCAACTGTCGGCTCACCGCCGTGCGTATTCCCTATATTTATAAAAGCCTCACCGCCTTTCCACCATTTACGTGTATCAAGATCGGCTTTTACATTGAGTAAACCTAAATATGCAGTACCCCTTTTAATTCCACCACTAAAATTTGAGACGATATCTCCGATATACGATGCAGACAATGAAACTGGAGAAATTTCTTTATCTACTACATCCTGCTGAGCATCGACTCTCACAGGAAGTAAAACGGATAAGACTCCAACAATAAACACTGTTTTATACACTACTTTCATACTGAATAGATTGATAATTACTTTTGCACAAAAATACTACAGTAAAATCAAACCCCATATCCCCAATAATGCTGATTATAAAGAATGCTGATAGCAACTTGTTGCTATAAAAAGCTGTATATAAACTAAAGAATACAAAGATTAGGTTATAATCAATCAACTTTAGGCGCTTTTAATCTCATCTATTTCAATCAGCTTATTCATGATTGCATAAACCGTTAGGCCGGCAGTACTATGAATCTCCAGTTTTCTGGTAATATTTCTTCTATGTGAAATTACGGTATGTGTCGACAAAAACAAAGTCTGAGCTATTTCTTTATTAGTAAGCCCTTTTACTACACAAATAATTATTTCCTTTTCCCGGGCACTCAGCGTGTTTTGCTCATCGAGCGTCTGATTGGAATTTGAGTCGAAAAGCTTATCCAGTTTATCTTTTACCTGTTCAACAGAATCATAAATACTTACTGTATCATCGTAGTTTTTCAATAAATTCACATCAATAACCGAATAGACCAAAGCCAGACACTTAAGCTTTGGGTTCGATGTATCTGATTTAATTTTTGCCACATCAAAATAACCCCAAAAAGTAGGATTAATAATCAAAATATCCGGTTTGTGAACATTCAAAAAATGTATGACAGAATCTACAGAAATGATTTCGATAGGCTGTATTCTATAGCCTGGAACTCTTTTCAGTATAACCGAAATACCGCTCCGAATAATAACAGAAGGCTCAACAACAGCTATTTTGAGTTGATTATTATTCATTTTGCTTTATTTTGATGTTCTAGAGCCTCTACAGTCGGAACAAACAAAAAATCTTCAACCTGATTATGCGATGCTAAGTCTATTTCGCACGACAGAATATCAAACAATACCTCAGTAAGTAGATAATTATTTCCTTTTGCAGGATAGTATTTAATTAAAATATTCTTTAGCTCTATCAGCTTCGAGTCTATTTCATTGTGCCTTCCCTGAAACACTGAAATACTGTAGCGCGAATCACTCTTACTATTCACTAACTTCAAAGCATAAGGGAAAACCACCTTATTTTCGTATTCCATATGCTTGGTAACTTCCAAAACATATTCATCGAAAAACTTAAGAAAAATTGATTCGTAAGGAATATTCTCTCCTTGATTTTTAACTGCTTCAATCAACTTATTTCGAATAAGCGGCAGTTTAAAATCTAAAAAGTAAGTATGCGCATTTTTCAGATACTGAATAACTGAAACTATAGATATGTCATCTACATTATAATCAACCTCAAAGTTTGCTTCCGACAGAAAATTGACTACCACCAGAAATGTTTTATAATCTATATTATTTGATTCACAGATTTCTTTAACCGTATGATTACCAAAACCTAACGATAAACCAAAACGACTAATAACAAGCAATAGCGAGTGATTTTCATTTATCAAATCACTCATCTTGTCATTTTCAGAAAACTTTTGCGGTGTTGACATAAGCAATGTTCTACAATTTTCTAACAATAAAAATAGGAATAACACATTCGTTCATAACAGATCAACAATTCATTCAAATACTGCAATTTTGTGTCCAAATACAAACCTACATGGAGTTAGCATTGATTGTATTCACGTAATTTTAACTATTTTCCTATTTATCTGCAAAGATACTTATTTATAATGATTCTAAAGACCGATTGTTCAATAAACATCATGGACAATAATTTAATTTAACCTGTACTGTACAGCAATTTTGAGTTGTTTTAAGAGTAACTCTGGACAAATTTCCACTTCTCTGAAAACAAAAATGCCCCGCTCAAAAGCGAGGCATTTTTGATATACGATATACTACTATCTTAGAACTTTAATTCCTGAATCTTCAACGCCACATTTCCTTTTACATTAGCCTGAATACGCACTGCTCCATGCACCAGACTTAAACTTGTAACAGTAAGATTGTTCAGCTTTCCCTGAAGCGACACGCCATCCATCAGAGTATAGTTGCCAATCATTTTATTTACCTGAGTTTTCATCGATTCTAAATCTGATTTTACAGGATATGTCAGATAGGGTGTCAATTGCTTTAAAATCATACCGTGCAACAACCAACTTGCTGACTTCACCAATACGTTGGATGTTTTTACACTGAATTCAGGCTCTGTTATTTCCATTGCCATCTTTTCGGCATTGTAAATCATGTTGCCGGTAAAGTAAATTCTACCTTTAAAAGAACCTATCACATCAGCCACAAAAACAGCTTTCCCTCCACTTCCGAAAATTGACAAATCTGTTATTGTAATTTTCTTACTTCCTTCTGAGAAAGTTTTATTGAGCAATTGCTTTTTAGCCAGATCGGAGATTTTATCAAAAGTAACATCTCCACCAATGTTCAGATTAAATTGCTGAGCTGGTCTGTTTACATATTTGAATGCAGGTAGTGGAGTTGCTGGATTAGTTGTAGGTTGAGCACCCATAAATGATTCTATCTGAGCATAAAGCGCTACTGCAAGATTTAGCTTATTCCCAGTACTGGTAAAAGGTGAAACATAAACGTCTTTTGGAGTAATTCGAACCCAAAGATTATTTTCCGTACTAACTTCTCTGGGCTTTTGAACCTCAACCCATGCTTGGTTTATATATTTCTTTAAATCGATTGATTCAGCTAATGTTTTATCTATCTGTGCTGTTATCAATTTATCGCACTGACTGAGCGCCAGATTGGCTATTGGCGTAACTGGAACATTCACACCCACCACGTTGAGCCTTGGGGTTTGAAGCCACTCATAGCCCGAACCGATTGTTTTTGACACCAGCTTCCAGTTTTTATCAAAACTGATTGTGGTTTTATAAGTCAGAGCTATAGTACCATTAGCTTCATAATTATCGCCAACGGAATAACCAAATTTCTCTACTTTCCACGCAAAACGAGACCAGACTTTCAACGGCACTCTGTATTCTATCACGTTATTATTTATCGTAAAAGTAAAGTTCTGCGCCTTCTCTACTCTGATAGACAAATCTTTATTAGATATGTTCGAACCTTCGTAAATCACCCCCGTCATTTTCTTATTTATTGATGACTCCAGTTTTTTCACATCAAGTTCAACCTGCAAAGGTAATTCTGACAGTGCCGGTGCCAGATTAGATGGCAGATACGACTCATTAGGCTTTTCTATCTGCATTGTTTTACATCCTGTAGCCAATAAACCAACTATGGCTATCGACATAAAAATCAATTGTTTTTTCACTTCTGTAGTTTTTAAATATTCACACAATGATAATGAGTGGCAAAATTAACCAATTCTATCGACATTACAACAATTTTTCTCATCAGAAATTTGAATAATTTTCCTCTTCAATTTCTATGACAGTATTTTACACTACAATCTAACAATTACATATATAACAAAACAGTTGCAAGAAGAATCCTACAACTGTTTTGTAAATAAATATTGTCCACTTAAATCTAGCGAATTTCTATTATTTCAGCAAAGCAAAATCTACAACCTCCATAATGTCATTCACATAATGAAATTTAAGGCCTTTGAGATAAACCGACTTGATTTCGTCAATATCTTTCTGATTATCTGCACATAGTATAATATCGGTTATCCCTGCACGCTTCGCAGCCAGTATCTTTTCTTTGATGCCACCAACCGGAAGAACCTTACCACGCAGAGTTATTTCACCCGTCATAGCCAGATTTTTTCGCACTTTCCTTTTTGTGAAAGCCGATGCAATAGATGTTATCATTGTAACCCCTGCCGAAGGACCATCTTTGGGGATAGCTCCCTCAGGTACATGTACATGAACATTCCACTCTTCAAACAACTGACTATCAATTCCAAGCTTGTCGGCGTGAGCCTTAATATATTCCAAAGCCAGCATGGCAGATTCTTTCATTACATCCCCCAAATTACCTGTTAGCGTAAGCTTTGGAGATTTACTCCTGCTCAAGCTTGACTCTACGTACAAAATCTCGCCACCTACCTGAGTCCAGGCTAAACCTGTAACCACTCCGGGGTACTCATTACCCTGATATTTATCACGACTATAGCGGGCAGCACCCAGATAAGTCTTTAAATCTTCTATTGAGAGCTCTGTATTGTACTTTTCGTTAGTGGCAACCCTCTTGGCCACTTTACGCATCAACGAAGCAACCTGTCTATTCAATTCTCGTACGCCCGACTCTCTGGTATAAGATTCAATTAACTGATTTATGACCGGTTTGGTTAGAATAAAATCTGTATCTTTAAGTCCATGATTCTCCAACTCTTTTGTCATCAAATGCCTGCAAACAATTTCAACTTTTTCTTCCTGAGTATAACCACTGACCTCAATTAATTCCATACGGTCTAATAACGGACGTGGAATTGTACTCAAATTATTAGCAGTAGCAATAAACAACACTTTCGACAAATCAAAATCCACATCCAGATAATTATCGTGGAAAGCGGTGTTTTGTTCCGGATCAAGAACTTCAAGCAATGCTGAAGATGGATCACCTTTATAATCTGCTGTTATTTTATCTATTTCATCCAACACAAAAACCGGATTAGCCGATTCTGCCTTCTGTACATTTTGCATAATACGCCCAGGTAAAGCTCCAATATAAGTTCTACGATGCCCCCGTATTTCGGCCTCATCATGCAATCCGCCCAAAGACACTCGAACATATTTTCTGTTCAGCGCCAATGCCACCGATTTTCCTAATGAAGTTTTACCAACTCCGGGAGGGCCATATAAACAGATTATTGGCGACTTCATATCACCCTTAAGTTTCAGTACTGCCAAAGGCTCAATGATACGATCTTTTACCGTATCCATACCAAAATGATCTTTATCAAGAACCTTCTTGGCATTTTTCAGATTAAAATTATCTTTGGTATACTCATTCCATGGCAACTCCAGCATCGTCTCTATATAATTCAGCTGCGTTGAATAATCCGGTGAATGTTGGCTCATGCGTTCAAGCTTTTTCAGCTCTTTATCAAACACCTTAGCAGTTGCTTCACCCCATTTTTTCTCAGTTGCTCTGGTCTTAAAGTCTGCAACTTCCTGCTCTACAGAACTTCCACCCAACTCACTTTGAATGGTTTTCATTTGCTGTTGCAAGAAATACTCCCGCTGTTGCTGATCAATTCCTTCTTTTGCTTTATTCTGAATCGACATTTTTATTTCAAGCAATTGCGATTCTTTGTTAAGCAACTCCAGCAATTGATAACCACGCTCCATTATCTCGTCTATCTCAAGCAGCCGTTGTTTTTCTTTGACATTAAGCCCGAAGTTCACACAAACGTAATTAATCAAGAAAACCGGATTCTCAATATTTCTGATAGCAAAAGCCATTTCGGGTGAAATAGCACCGGAATCGTTTATTATATTTATTGCCAGATCTTTGATTGAAGAAACCAAAGCCACAAAAGACCCATCGCCGGCTTCCGGAACGATATCATCCATCAAATGAACTTTGGCTTTCATATAGGGTTTAACGCCCTCCAAATCGCCTAATCTGAAACGCATTTTACCTTCCAGAATAACGGTAGTAGAATTATCGGGCATTTCCAGTATACGAACAACGCTCGCCACGGTTCCCTGTGGAAACAGCTGATCAATAGTCGGGTCATCAAGCTTTTTATCCATCTGAGAACATACTCCAATAAGCAAATCATTTTCATGTGCCGCTCTCACCAGTTTCAACGACTTTGACCGCGCCACCGACACAGGCAATAGGACCCCGGGGTAAAGCACCATATTACGCAAAGGAAGGATAGGAAGTACATCGCCCGAGTTGATGTTCAAATCGTAAGTACGTTCATCCAATGATATTATTGGAAACATATCTGCTGAACCCAACATATCATCAGAGAACAGATTATCAAATTGATTACTCATTTTTTTTAATATTTTTACTGCCATTATGGCACAGAAGCATAATTATTTTTTTCCGCTCAAAAGATTGGGATAATTTAAATTACTAATGAATAACAATATACCTTATCACACAATCTTTATGCAGTTTCTATTTCAATTGCTATGCCAAAAGAAAGTAGCTGACATTTTGGTTGAAAAATAAACCCAACAAACAATTCGGTTTAGCCGCGGTGATTCTTAAAGTTCTGTCCGAAAGATTTTCCAATCATTTCATCCACCTTTACCCTCCAAACTTTTACATTTGCCAATGCGGGTTTCGAGTATTTAAACGGTCTATCAGTATAATTCTTCATTGTCACATTTAAAGCCGATTCTTTTTCTGACAAATCTTCAATAAAAGCGACGCTCCCTTTACAAACGACACTTTTAGCCAGCATGCTATAGCTACAAGCCACATCGGGATGCTGATACACCAATTTTCTATCCGAACAAAAGGTAACACAGACACGGTTATTCAGCTCCAACAAACTGAGATGCTTACCTTCAGGGGCAGAATGCAATATAATTTCATCATTTGAATAGCCAAAATTCATTGGTATTACATAAGGCGTACCATCAGCCTCTGTGATACCAACAAAACACACATCGCAATGAGTTATAATATCTTCAATTTCAATTTTACTTGTTATAAAACTAGTTCTCATAATCTTTTTTATTAATGTACAAATATAAGCAAAACCAAACATATAGGAAAGAAGCATTTTTATTAAATACAAGTGTGACAATCATTAAAAAATAGTCACACAATTGCACACATTGCTTGTTTTTGTGCAAAAAGTTATATCTTTGCAAAAAAAACAATAAACACATTGATCATATGAAGAAAACATTTTTATTACTTGCAGCAGCATTCGTATTTTGTTTATCTGGATTTGCCCAAGCCGACAAAATCGTAGGAAAATGGAAAACCATCGACGACAAAGATGGAAGTGCAAAATCCATAGTTTACATTTTCAAAGCCACCAATGGTAAGTACTATGGAAAAATAGAAAAACTTTTTAAAGAACCGGAGAAACTCTGCACCGATTGCGAAGGCAGCAACAAGGATCAACCCATACAAGGAATGCAGATAATTAATAACCTGATAGAAAAAGATGGAAAACTGACCGATGGAACTATTTTAGATCCAAAAACAGGAAAAGTATATAAGTGCAATATAAGTCTTGACAAATCAGGCGAAAAACTCACTGTTCGTGGATCACTCGACAAAGGAGGCTGGATAGGAAGATCTCAAACGTGGATTCGAGTAAAATAAGTATAACACACTAATATCCAAAGAAACACACCCATCGCAAGACTGTAAAGCGTTCGACTAAAGTTAATTATTGTTAATCCAATCAAAATTCTTTCGTTTTATGTTGTACAACATAAAAATATGCTTTACTTTTGCAATGTGTTTTTCATGGTATTAGATTTAAGGTTAACTAAAAGATTGGGTTGTCGTGAGACAACCTTTCTTGTTTTATATAAACTCCATCACAGTCCTACCCTAAATTACAAGTTAGCCCATAGCCACTAAAATCATTAAACAACAGATATTCAAATACTTTTATACAAAACTAGAATTATCAATTCGCCAGTTTATACATGGTTCAAGCACTTCAGACTTTAGAATAATAGCTTGAATGAAGCATGTTTCAATAATATTTCATCCAAATCCTCAAATTCAGCCTGCATCCATATTGTAAACTTATAAACAATTCATTATCTTTGCAAAAGAAAGCAAATTTCATATTTCAAAATGCCGAATAAGATGTCTAATACAAAGAAAATGCTCATTGAGGTTGCCCGACAACTTTTTGCTGCAAGCGGAAAAAAAGAGGTAACCATGAATGACATTGCGGAAGCTTCAAAAAAGGGAAGGCGCACCTTGTATACCTATTTCAACAACAAAGAAGATATATACAAAGCGGTTATTGATAAAGAATTAGACTCAATACTAGAAAAACTCACTATCGTTTCTGCACAAAACACAGAGCCTGATGTAAAGCTTACAAATCACATATTGGCGCATCTTGATGCCGTAAAGGATGTGGTAAACAGAAACGGTTCACTTCGAGCTGATTTTTTCCACGACATTTATGAAGTTGAACGCAAACGCCGTAAAATTGATGTTCTGGAAATTGCACTAATTCGTTCAATCATTGCAGAAGGTATTGAAAAAAATATTTTCAACAGAATGGATCCCGATTTGTCATCCATTATAATATTCTATTCTATCAAAGGATTGGAAGTTCCATACATCCGCCAGAACATAAGCTCTCAATTTGAAAAAAACAAGAACAGCATAGTTGAGTTTGTATTTATGGGAATAAGAAAGAAGCGCTCCTGACTCCACACATAAACTCACTTAAATTATAAATGTCCATACAACTATTTTTAAATAATTGTATGGACATTTAGTTTTATCTGGAAGGAGTGTGTCGAAACCACTTTTATCAAACTTTTCTCACAGAACTTGATTGATTATAAATGGCCTCTTTCAATCTGCAATTACAATGACATTTTCCGGTTTCAAGCAAGCCACTTCGTTGAAGCAAATCAAATTCGGTCAAAAAATTGTCTGTAAAAATTCCGGTTGCTAAGTTATCTTTGATTTGCTCTTGAGTCCACCACTTGGTTTGTTCCGAGAAAGTCGGATTTAAATCATATTCTACCTGTTGGCAACTGATAAATAAAAAAGCATATTGTTTTTCTCGTTTGCATTCTATCGTATAGTTGGACAAATACATATATTTAAAATTATCCAATGAAAACTTAGCGGCAGTAATCTGTTCCA
>Ga0302208_10000543_pt1 | contig 17524 bp, 11 predicted proteins | sample II_Fen_E2_3_FD_194577 | JGI IMG/M metagenome (GOLD analysis project Ga0302208, IMG submission 194577) | Peat permafrost microbial communities from Stordalen Mire near Abisko, Sweden - II_Fen_E2_3 | ecosystem: Environmental > Terrestrial > Soil > Wetlands > Permafrost | place: Sweden: Abisko...
CGGTAGCATATACCGGTTTTGTACATGGAGATACCTCATCAACCCTTACAGGTGATTTATCTACCACTGGAACAGCTGCCACGACAGTCAATGCAGGTACAGGGTATGTGATTACACCAAGCGGATTAACCTCCGATAATTATGCCATTAGTTTTGTGGATGGTAGCCTGGCTATTACCAAAATCCCGTTGACCATAACCGCTGAGGATAAAACCAAGCCTTATGATGGTAACCCTTACAGTCCTTTCACTGTAGCATATACCGGTTTTGTACATGGAGATACCTCATCAACCCTGACAGGTGATCTATCCACCACTGGAACAGCTGCCACGGCAGTCAGTGCAGGTACAGGGTATGTAATTACCCCAAGCGGATTAACCTCCGATAATTATGCCATTAGTTTTGTAGATGGCAGCCTGGCTATTACCAAAATCCCGTTGACCATAACCGCTGAGGATAAAACCAAGCCTTATGATGGTAACCCTTACAGTCCTTTCACGGTAGCATATACCGGTTTTGTACATGGAGATACCTCATCAACCCTGACAGGTGATCTATCCACCACTGGAACAGCTGCCACAGCAGTCAATGCAGGTACAGGGTATGTGATTACCCCAAGCGGATTAACCTCCGATAATTATGCCATTAGTTTTGTGGATGGTAGCCTGGTTATTACCAAAATCCCGTTGACCATAACTGCAGAGGATAAAACCAAGCCTTATGATGGTAACCCTTACAGTCCTTTCACGGTAGCATATACAGGTTTTGTACATGGAGATACCTCATCAGCCCTGACAGGTGATCTATCCACCACTGGAACAGCTGCCACGGCAGTCAATGCCGGTACAGGGTATGTGATTACCCCAAGCGGATTAACCTCCGATAATTATGCCATTAGTTTTGTAGATGGCAGCCTGGATATTACCAAAAGGCAACAAACCATTACTTTTAGTTCCCTTGCAGCAAAAACCTATGGCGATGCAGGTTTTGAATTGACTGCAACAGCCAGTTCAAATTCAGATATCACGTATACCAGCGACAACACTGCAGTAGCCACTATTTTAGGGGGTACAGCAACGATTACAGGTGCAGGAAGTGCAAACATAACTGCCAGCCATGCTGGAGATATGAATAATGCACCAGCTCATGAAACACAATCTTTGGTTGTAAGCAGGAAGATGTTGACAATTTCAGGTGTAATATCAGTTGATAAAACATACGATGGAACACTTGATGCAAAATTAAGTGGAGGTACTTTGAATGGTGTAATTAATTCGGATAACGTAACCATTATCCCGGGAACCGGACAGTTTGCCGATGCAAATGTAGGATCGGACAAACCGGTTACGGCTTCGGGTTATTCATTAGGGGGAATAAATGCAGGTAATTATAGCCTGTTGGCACAACCTACCGGAATAACTGCCAATATTACAGATGTAACTTATGCTGTAACATTTAATACTCCTGCTAACGGAACCTTAATTGTTCTGAATGGATTAAATCCGGTAAATAGCGGTGATTTAGTTATGAATGGAACTGTTTTAACCATAACTGCATTGCCTGGTAATGGCTTTAAACTGGTGTCACTGAAAGCAAATAATAATACCATTTCCAATGGAGATTTCGTGACTATAACAAATGTAACGGCTATTTCCGCGTTATTTGATTTGGAAACCAATACGGATATTCAAACCTCTGTGGAATTGAAAATATATCCAACTATCACAACGGATAAAGTTCAACTCCATTTTGCAGAAGCATCAAAGGTAGAAGTGGTAAACTTAACCGGTGAAGTACTGCAAAGTAAAAACTTAGATAACTTAAGCGAATTGACACTTAGCTTGCAGGGTTATCCACAGGGAATGTATTTTGTGAAAGTTATTATGAAAAATGGAGAAAAAATTGTAAAATCAGTGGTTCTTCATAGCTAATCAAAAAAAGCCTGCTCTGGTAAGAAATTAATACTGTTTTAACGCATTTAGTTCGTTCAACATTAATTTTTCCGTTCAGGCTTTTTATTATAATCCAAATATATAGTTAGAATGAAATGAAAATTATTTTACAGAAATTCATTTATTCAAAAAAAACAATTAACTTTGTACAAGAGTATTTGATCTTTATATAAATCAAGTCATTACTAATCAATCACTTTTAAACAAAACAAGAATGAAAAAGAAAATTGCTATTTTATCGCTTATTGCTATTTTTATTTCAGTTAGTTCCATAAACGCTCAAACAAAAGCAGTTACTAAAACAGTTACTAAAACAGAAGTAAAAGCTGAGAAAGATGAATGTTGCAAAGGTAAAACTGCCGCTGAAAAAGCTAAATGTGAAGCTAAATGCAAGAAAGAATCAGCAAAAGCAGGGAAAAAAGGTTGTTGTGAGAAATCAGGCAAATCATGTGATAAAAAAGCTGAAACTAAAACAACTGACGTTGTAAAAAAATAAGTTTCTATTTAACTCAATAATTAAGCCTCGATAGATATCGGGGCTTTTTTGTGCATTAAATTATTTGGTTTACTTTTGTATTGTCACTAAAGATCAATTAAAACTTATGTTTCAGACAAGAATAGAAATTCCGTTATCGAAAACTAAAATATCATTCGAAGATCGAATCATGACTCTTGGATCTTGTTTTGCCGAGAATATTGGCAAGAAAATGAAGGAAGCTTATTTTGAAACTGATACTAATCCTTTCGGAATTTTATTTAATCCTGTATCTATTAGCAATAGTCTGGAATTATTACTGCAAACTAAAACTTACACACAGGATGATATATTTGAATATAACTCCATGTGGCAGAGCTTCTCGCATAGCAGTTTGTTTACAGACAGTACTTCCGAAGGATGCTTGAGTAAACTGAATTCCAGGCTAAGTACTGCCAGGGTATTTCTAAGTCAGACGAATGTAATCCTGATTACGTTCGGAACAGCCTGGGTTTTTGAAGATAAAAAGAGTGGGAGGGTAGTATCCAATTGCCATAAGCTGCCTGCTGATGTATTTACCAGGAGACGGTTGACCGTTGAGGAGATTGTGGCTGATTATACTTTGCTGATCAATAAACTTCAATCAGTTTTTCCTACCCTCAACATCATTTTCAGTGTTAGCCCTGTCAGGCACTGGAAGGATGGGGCTCATGACAATACTATCAGTAAAAGTACTTTGTTGTTGGCAATCAATGAACTTCAACAACAACTCGAAAAAGTGCATTATTTCCCTGCGTACGAGATTCAGATGGATGAACTACGCGATTATCGGTTCTATGCAGCTGACATGTTGCATCCTTCAGATGTAGCAGTCGATTATATCTGGAACCGCTTCTCGGATACTTATTTTTCAAAGCAGACATTAGCACTAAAAAAAAGATTGGAACAATTGATTTTGGATTTAAATCATAGACCCCTTCATCCTGATTCAATAGGATACATCAAATTTTTGGATAAAACAGAAAAGCGAAAAGAAGAAATAATTCAGGAATTCCCATTTCTCTCAGGACGTATTTAATAAAAGAGAGCTTTTTCAAATGAATGAAAAAGCTCTCTTACGATTTATTAGACTATCAAACTATTATAAATCGGTAATAGGTTTATGTTTAGGTACTAATACTTTCATGACAACCCAGGCAATTAAATACGCTGAAGCACATAATCCAAACATAATACCGTATGCTGTTTGAACATGACTCTGAACCAGAGATTCTGCAGCATTCCCAACAAGATGCTGAGCAGTCGCTGCAGCCTCTCCAATGCCCTTAAAATGATCCGTAAGGCGACCGGCGAACTGTTGTACCAATACACCACCAATACCTCCTGCAAGTCCTCCAATTCCGGTTACAGAACCAACTGACTTTTTAGGGAACATATCCGAAACTGTAGTAAACAAATTTGCTGACCATGCCTGATGTGCTGCAGCTCCAATACAAATTACAATTAAAGCATAAATATAAGCGTTACCACCGAAGTGTTGTACATTACCAAAATATGGAGTAAGAATCAAAACTAAAGGTAGGGCAGCAATAATAAGCATTGCGGTCATACGTGCTTTGTAGGCTTCCATTCCCTTATTCATAAAAAACATTGGGAATCCACCGCCTGAAACACTTCCGAGAATTGCAACACCATAAACAACAAATAAAGGAATCATGATGGCATGACCTTCCATGTTAAATTGTTGTTTCATAAAATCTGGTAACCAAAATAATAAGAACCACCAGATACCATCAGTCATAAATTTGCCAAAAACAAATGCCCAGGTTTGTTTGTACGCAAACAATTGATACCATGGAACTTTAGTAGGATTTTCATCTTCATCGGAAGGAACAACCGCCACATCGTCACTGTGTATATAATCATATTCAGGTTTTAAAAGACGCTTTTGTTTTTTCGGAGTTTCATATAACAGAAACCAGAATATCAACCATATAAGGCCAACTACACCGGTGATGATATATGCCATTTGCCATCCTTTAATTGCTCCATTAAACCAAACGGCATAAGCAATAGCAGGGACAGCCAATGAAGCAATCATTGCTCCAACATTCGATCCTGAATTGAAAATACCTATTGCTAAAGCACGTTCTTTTTTAGGAAACCATTCGGCGATTGTTTTATTAGATGCCGGAAAGTTACCTGCTTCACCAATTCCAAATAATGAACGGATCATTGCATGAACCATTGCCATACTTCCTGCAAAAGCATTTAATATACCAAAAAACGACCAAATGATTAAGGATAGTGCTAATCCCAGTTTTGTGCCAATTTTATCAATAACAAAACCAGCAAAGAAAGTCATTATTGCATAAAAGCCGGTAAACAATGAAGTGACAAGTGCAAAATCGGTATTCGTCCATGCTAAACCACCTTCAGCTAGGGATCTTGAAAATAATGGTTTCAAGTAACCTATTACCTGACGATCCATGTAATTAATTGTAGTTGCAAAGAAAAGTAACCCGACAATTGTCCACCGGTAATTTCCGATTTTCTCTGCTGTTGATTTGTCCATAAGATATTATTTAAGAGTAAATTTATTTACGTACTTTTTGAACAATTGCGAGTGCATCGCTACACAATTTGGTGATACCTGCCCAATTTTTTGTTTTAATCATTTCTGCAGGAAATAGATTTGATCCCATACCTACGCAAGTGGCTCCTGCATCAAACCATGTTTTTAAATTAGTTTCTTCCGGTTTTACACCACCTGTTACCATGATATTCGACCATGGCATTGGTGCTTTTAAACCTTTTACAAAACCAGCACCTAATACATCTCCCGGAAATACTTTGCAAAGATCGCAGCCTACTTCCTGAGCTGATCCTACTTCAGAAACAGAACCACAACCTGGTGCATAAGGTACCAAACGACGATTTGCTATTTTAGCTATTTCTGGATTAAATAATGGACCAACAATAAAGTTAGCACCTATTTGAATGTATAAGGCGGCTGTGGGAGCATCTACAATTGAACCGATACCCATTATCATTTTAGGACATTCTTTGGCAGCATATTTTACCAGTTCTCCAAAAACTTCATGCGCAAATTCACCACGATTGGTAAATTCAAATGCGCGGATACCACCTTCATAACATGCTTTTACGATTTCTTTTGATACTTCAATATCACTATTATAAAATACCGGGATAATGCCGGTTTCTTTCATTGCTGTAAGAACTTGAATCTTATTGAATTTCATAATGCTATTTTATATGACCCTTAACCCCTAAAAGGAGAATAAGAGATATTAGTATTGATAACCCCCAACCCAATAGGGTTAGAGTTATGAATGTTACTTGTTAATTTTATATTATAAACAATATATTTAGTAGAAACAATTTAATAACCGAAGCTAATTTATTCCTTTTTAGGGGTTTGAGGTTACTTATCTTACTACTCTTCCGGAACCATCACCACCCATAAGAGCTTCAACTTCAGAAACTGTAGCCAAATTGTAGTCGCCATATATGGTATGTTTCAGACAGGAAGCTGCCACGGCAAACTCCAGGGCTTTTTGGTCGTTGTTGGTATAAGTCAGCAAACCATAGATCAATCCACCCATGAAAGAGTCACCACCACCGACACGATCAACAATGTGTGTTATATCATAACGTTTGGATTGGAATAATGTACCCGCACTGTATAGGACACCACCCCAGGTATTGTGGTTTGCATTGATAGAACCACGCAAGGTAATGATTACTTTTTTAGCACGAGGAAACTTAGTCATCATTTGAGTGCATACTGATTCAAATTCAGCTGAATTAACCTCACCACCTGTATGAGCAACATCAAATCCTTCAGGTTTAATTCCAAATACTTTTTCAGCATCTTCTTCATTCCCTAAAATAATATCGCATCCTGCCACTAATTCAGGCATTACTTCAGATGCAGACTTCCCGTATTTCCATAAGTTTTTCCGATAGTTTAAATCGGTTGAGACTGTTACTCCCATTTCATTCGCTATCTTTATAGCTTCCAGACATGCATCAGCAGCACCTTGTGAAAGGGCAGGAGTAATGCCGGTCCAATGAAACCAATCAGCACCTTTCAATACTTCATGCCAGTTTACCATTCCCGGTTTAATGTCAGCTATGGATGAATTTGCACGGTCGTATACCACTTTACTTGGACGGGCTACTGCACCTGTTTCAAGGAAATAAATTCCTACCCTGTCACCACCACGTAAAATTTCTTTAGTTCCAACGCTGTATTTCCGCAAATTCATAATACATGAATCCGCAATGTCGTTTTTTGGTAAACGGGTTACAAACTCTGTATCCATACCATAGTTTGCCAGTGATACTGCGACATTGGCTTCGCCACCTCCAAAGGTAGCATTGAATTGTGTAGACTGACTAAAACGTTCATAGCCGGGTGTGGCCAAACGAAGCATAATCTCTCCAAAAGTTACAATCTTTTTACTCATTGTTTTTTTGATTTGTACTAAATAATTATTTGTTTTATTGGTCGACCAAAAGTATATCGATTTTTTCTTATTTCAAATACTAAATTACTTCTTTTGTAACTTTATTATTCAATTAATGACTAATATACTTACAAAAGAATATGTTTTAAAAATTAAAGAATGATTTTGCATTGTTATAACTGATATTTTCAACCATCTTACCAATAAATTCAATTTCCTGATATGGTAGTAAACCGTTTTCTACATCATTTCCTATCAAATTACAAAGTGTACGACGGAAGTATTCATGACGAGGATAAGATAAGAAGCTTCGTGAATCAGTAAGCATTCCCACAAAACGACTAAGAAGACCAAGTACAGAAAGCGAATTCATCTGCCTTTCCATGCCATCTTTTTGATCTAAGAACCACCAGCCTGAACCAAATTGAATCTTACCGGCCACTGTACCATCCTGGAAATTACCAATCATGGTAGCAATCATTTCATTGTCGGCAGGATTTAAATTATAAAGAATTGTTTTTGCCAGTTTGTTTTGTGCATCCAATCTGTTTAAGAATTTCGATAAGGCTTTGGCCGTATTGAAACTACCGATAGAATCAAATCCTGTATCTGGTCCTAATTGATTGAACAATCGGGTATTATTATTTCGTATTGCTCCATAATGGAACTGTTGTGTCCATCCTTTTTCCCAATCCATTTCAGCAAAAATAACCATCATCGCTGACTTGAATTTTAAGACTTCAGAGTGAATCAATTCTTGCCCACCATATACTTTATTAAAAATTGCTTTTATTTCAGCATCTGTATAATCTTCGGCATAGAATTCTTCAATTCCGTGGTCTGAAAGTTTACAACCTATCTCAGCAAAGAAATCCTGACGTTTGCGTAAAGCTACTATCAAATCATCAAAAGTAGAAATGCTTACTCCGGCAACTTTCGATAGTTGTTCAACATATTCACGGAAATTAGCAGAATTTTCTACAGCCATTGCTTTATCAGGTCTCCATGTCGGAAGCATTTTTACTTCAAATCCATCTTTTATTGTTTTAATATGATGTTCCAGTGTATCGATAGGATCATCGGTGGTACAAACCACTTCCACCTTATATTTACGCATTAGGTTGCGGGCTGAATATTCAGGTGTTTGTAACTTAGCAGTACATTCATCGTATATTTCACGGGCTGTTGCCGGTGAAAGCAATTTGTCTATGCCAAAAGCTGTTTTAAGTTCAAGGTGTGTCCAGTGGTAGAGTGGGTTGCGCATGGTGTTAGGCACTGTTTCAGCCCATTTCTCAAACTTTTCCCAGTCAGTAGTTTCTTTTCCGGTACAAAATTTTTCATCAATTCCATTGGTACGCATTGCCCGCCATTTATAATGGTCACCACCCAACCATGCTTCGGTAAGTGTTTTAAACTGATGATCATTGGCAACCATGGAGGGTATTAAATGACAATGATAATCAATGATTGGCATTTTAGATGCATGCTCATGATATAGCTTTTGTGCCGTCTCTGTTTGTAAAAGAAAATTTTCATCTAAGAAGTTTTTCATAATACTATGTTTTTAGTTTTTAATTTTCAAATTGGTTATTTAACAATATTTTAAAATGAAAGGCAATAATATCAAGCCTGAAATCACCTAAAAAAGGATCAGAATAGTTCGTAATTTATTTAAAATAGTTGTTTTTGAGGTTGTATTTTGTCAAACTTAAAAACAATAAAAATGTGAACAATATCGCAAACGTAAGTAAATCAGAATTCTATCTGTTGTTTGTAATTGTAAACTGCTTTCCGTGTTCGCCCACGAAGATACAAATAATTTTATATTTACGAAATATATACGGTTTATATTCGATATTATTACTCTGTGTGCGAACACAGGAATATAATGAAACCCGAATATTCTATTTGTGGATAATATCTGTAGTATAAACTTTAAGTAGGTGGAATGAATGAATATCTCATACTGTACACAAAGACATTATGTTTTGTCTTTAACCGATATTTTCGCCTGCTGACGGACTTGGGGTGGCATTTAAATCGATCCTTAAGTTGATTCCAAATCACTCCTTATTTTGTTTCATTTTATCCAATTTATCCCACCGGAGCCGTTTTTGAATTTCAACGCAACTTATTCAGTAATCAAAGATATTTCAATAAGGGTTCAGAGGGGGTTGAGAGAGGGTTGCCTGAGGTTTACCTCTCCTAACCCTCAGGCAACCCTCAACCAACCCTCAACCAACCCTCTCTCAACCCCCTCTGAGCACAGACTGAATTCCGTGGATTCGCTTTTAAAAATACGACATTCTCTAAATTCTGCCGGTAATAATCTATAGTACTACAGACCTCATTTGACGATACTAAAATTACCGGTGGGTGAATATTTATCATGAAAGTTACCAAAAACAAACTAAAATAATTAATTTTACAGCTTTTTATATATTTACCATCTACTCTTTTAGCATTTTATCAACTTGTAGCTCGTAAGATAACTGTTTGAGCAAATAATAACATCAATTCCTGTATTTAAACAAAAAAATTATTTTCCTATGAAAAAAACTCTTTTCAATGCATTTATCTGCACTATCGTTCTGCTTACTGCAACAACATCCTGTAAACAGAATAAGTATTCATCTGAAAATGTTGACCCCCTCATTGCACATATTGATTCCACCACCAAAGCCGGGGCTGATTTTTTTCAGTTTGCCAATGGCAAATGGTTTAAACAAAACCCTATTCCCGCCAGCGAACAAAGTAACGGTATTTTTCAACTGATTCAGGATACCATCAATGCGCAAGTACGTAAAATATGTGAATCATCGGCAGCTATTCAGCAGGCAGAAAAAGGAAGCATTAAACAAAAGATCGGTGATTTGTTTTTTTCGGGAATGGACAGTACTTTATTGAATAGAAAAGGAATCTCTGACCTCAAAAATGATTTTACTGCAATAGATCAGATAAAAGATCTGAATGGAGTTGTCCGGGAAGCAGCGTATATTCAAACGATCTCATCATCCCCTTTGCTGAACATGTATATTGCCCAGGATGATAGGAATAGTAGAAAATATCAGGTTTATATTAGTCAGGGAGGCCTGAGTATGCCTGACAGGAGTTTTTATTTTGATACGGATGCCAAGGCTAAGATCATACGCGAAAAGTTTGTTATACACGTGGGTAATATGTTTAAAATTATGGGATATAATGATTCCAAAGCAAGGCTGGCTGCTTCCAAGTTGATGGAAATAGAGACCTCCCTTGCAAAAACCTCCCGCAAACGTGAAGATACACGTGACCCGATTGCCAACTATAATAAAATGACATTCGGCGCATTAACAGCATTAACACCGAACCTGAACTGGAAGGGTTTTATGAATACTGCAGGGCTTACTAAGGTAGATAGCGTTGTGGTAGGGCAACCGGAATTTCTTATTGCACTCAACGGCTATCTGAAGAAATATACGATTAGTGACTGGCAGAATTACCTAAAATACCAATTATTAAATGGATTATCCATATATATGGATGATAAGACTTATATGGAAAACTTTAGCTTTAATACGTCTATTCTACGTGGTGTAAAAGAACCTAAACCGAGATGGAAACGTGTAGTGGAACAAACCGACAAATCACTTGGTGAATTAATTGGACAGGTGTATGTAAATGAGTATCTGCCTAAAGGAACAAAAGAAAAACTAAAGGAAATAGGAAATGCTATTAAAGCAGTTTTTGCAGAACGTATCAAATCGCTGGATTGGATGAGTGCAACTACTAAAGAAAAAGCATTGAAAAAACTTAATGCCGTAATTATGAAAGTAGGTTATCCCGATAAATGGAAAGATCTCAGCGCTATGCAGATGAACCGCACTTCTTACGTGAAGAATATTATGAATGCCAATAAATGGGAATTCAACTACATGATACAGAAATACGGCAAACCGGTTGATCGCACGGAGTGGGATATGCAGCCTCAGACATACAATGCGTACTACAATCCTTCGAACAATGAGATTGTAATTCCGGGTTGCAATATCATTGTTCCCGGGTACGAAGGTAAAATAGCTGATGATGCCATACTGTATTCCATTATTGGTGCAACTTTTGGACACGAAATAACACATGGTTTTGACGATCAGGGTTGTAAATATAATGAACTAGGCAACCTGAGCAACTGGTGGACAAGCAATGACAGCATAAAATTTAACCGCAAAACAAAAATGATTGTGAAGCAATTCAACGATTATGTGGCTGTTGATAACCTGCACATCAATGGCGAGCTGACACAGGGAGAAAATATTGCTGATTTAGGTGGAGTGATTATGGGATTCGAAGCATTCAAAAAGACAAACCAATACAAGAGTCATGAAATGATTGCCGGGTTAAATCCAAGCCAACGTTATTTTCTGGGATATGCATTGGCCTGGATGCTAAACATGCGTCCCGAGGCTATGGCTAACCAGATAAAAAGTAATGAACACGCTCCTGCCAAGTGGAGGGTCCTAGGCCCATTGTCAAACATGCCTGAATTCTATTCAACCTTTGGCATTAAACAAGGCGATAATATGTGGCGTCCTGCTAACCAAAGGGTGAAGATTTGGTAATTGTTGACACTTTAGGTTTTAATAAACAAGTTTGAATAGCAGTTGTTTATTGAATTCTTATTGTATGATTATCATCTGCTAATCAAGAAAGTACTTTTTAATGAGATAATTTCATCCTATTAAGTTCTTACATGTGAGGTATAAATAATCAGTATGTAGAAAACATCCCCATATATAATTTTAAAATGATATTTGATTATTTTTAATCTACAAATAATCAGCACTATATGTTTTTGTTGTGTTTAGGTATGATGCTTGACTATACTAGTTCAGGCAAACATTTGTCAAACTCATTTAAAACAAAAAACTCATGAAAAAAGTAATGTTATTTGCATTCAGTTTCTTAATGATGACTGGTGCTTCGATTTTCGCTCAGAATGTAGTTAAAACTGCAAAAGATTCAACAACTACAACTGTTACCAAAACAACGGTTGAACCAGTTAAAAGTGAAATTAAATCGGCTGATCTGCCTCAACCTGTAAAAGATCTTGCTGTAAGTTTTAAATCTCAGGGTTGGGATACTGCTGAAACCGCATATGTGCTAAAAGATGCTGCCGGTGAAGTAGTTTTTTATACTGTTAGCTTTAAAAATACAGCTTCAGGAGAAAGTAAAAGCATTAATATTGATGCTAAAGGAAATATCGTAAAACAATAACTTCGGAACATAGGAGTGTTATTAAAATGAAACAGGAGCTGAAATATATTCAGCTCCTGTTTTTTTTTATTATTTTTGTGTCTTAAATAATCCGGGAGTTTTTATGGCAAATATATTACTGGTTGAAGATGATAAAACCTTTATTCAAATACTGCAAGGGTTTCTGATAAAACACGGTCATGAGGTAGATGCCAAAAATTGTATCAAAGATGCTATTGCTTCCATTGAGAAAAAAGAATATGAGCTTATTCTGCTTGATTACAGATTGCCGGACGGCATAGGGCTGGATTTAATAAAGCTGTTGCGCTCGAGAAATATAAAAACACCCATTATTGTCATTACAAGTTTTAATGATATAAGAACTGCAGTAAATGCCCTTAAGATGGGTGCGTTCGATTATATCACAAAACCTGTCATACCGGATGAATTACTGATGATCATCAATGAGGCCATAAGCAAGAAAGAGCCTAAACAAACAAATTTACTTTCTAAATCCAACCAGTTTGTCGAAGGCAATAGCGAAAAATCAACTCAACTGAATGACTATATAAAACTCGTTGCTCCAACCGAAGTGTCTGTTATCATTCAGGGAGAAAGTGGTACCGGCAAAGAACATATAGCCCGAAGCATTCATTCCCTGAGTAAGCGCTCCAAAGAACCTTTTGTAGCCATTGATTGCGGAACACTTTCTACCGAGTTAGCTGCCAGTGAATTATTCGGACATTCCAAAGGCTCATTTACCGGTGCTTTGAATGATAAAAAAGGTCAATTCGAAATGGCCAATAAAGGAACATTCTTTTTAGATGAAGTAGGAAACCTGAGCTATGAAGTACAAGTTAAGTTATTACGAACTCTTCAGGAGAAAGTTATTCAGCCGATAGGAAGTAATCGTACCGTGAAAATAGATGTACGTATTATTGCAGCTACCAACGAAGATTTGTTGTTGAAGGTCAAAAACGGGAGTTTCCGCGAAGATTTATACCACAGGTTGAATGAATTTAAAATTCTTGTCCCGGCATTGCGCCAGAGAAAAGGTGACCTGAAACAATTTATCCAACATTTCATTACCCTCTCTAATGTTGAACTGGAGAGAAATGTTACTCATGTATCGGATGAGGTTATGCAAATATTTTCGCGTTACGAATGGCCGGGCAACTTGCGTGAAATGAAAAACAGTATCAAACGAGCCGTATTATTGACGAAAGGTGATACGATAGAAAAAGCTGTTTTACCCGAAGAAATGATTTTAGAAACTTTTACCAATCCTTCTGAATCAGAGTTTGATCTAAAGGCATTACATGGCACCAGTGAAAAAGAAATTATTTTAAAGACCCTGCAGGAAGTGAAATATAATAAATCAAAAGCTGCACGTTTACTCAATATCGACAGAAAAACACTCTATCTAAAATTGGCAAAGTACAATATAAAAGGTTAATTATCTTTGGTTTAGTATATATTATCTCACTGATTAATGTATCGCTCCACAGCTTCTGTCAGGTCATTTATTTTGTCCATTATCAGGTTAAGCTCATCGGTTTCTTTTGTCAAGTCACAAGGCTGTTTAAGAGCCTTTTCTATCTTCCGGAGTTTTACTGACAAAGCCATATCACCAACCTGGCCTATTCTTCCGGCTAACTTATGGCATAACTCCATCATCCCGTTTTGATCCTGTTGTTCAACAAGCTGACGGAGTGTTATCATATCTTGTGTTGTTTCCGAGATAAACGAAACCAGGCTCATTTGAAGCAGCTCCGGATCATTCATACACATAGATAATAACGCTGACAAATCAAGTTTCGTGGTTTCTCCTGAATTTTCATTGATACATGAAATAAGATCCGCCTCTTTAAATGGCTTGGTAATCAAACCATCAAATCCCTGTTCTAAAATAGCCTGTTGTTCATCCGGTAAGGCATGAGCGGTTAGGGCAATTATTTTAACTCCTTTCTTTATTTTAGTGCGAAGCAATTTGCAGAGTTCTATTCCGTTTATTCCCGGCATTCTGATATCTGTAAATATCAGGCTTATGTCGTTATCCCATTCTTCTGTTATTAGTTTTTCGGACGATGCCTGACAAGTATGCTGAATGCCATACTTGTTTAATATCATGGAACAAAATTTCAGCATAAAGAGGTCATCATCTACAATCAAGACTTTCCCTGTAAAGTTTGTTTTATTCGTTCTTGTTTTTTTCAAATCAATCTTTTCCGCCTCATTCGTATTTTCAAAAACAAGTGTTACCAAAAAGCTGGAACCTTTATGTAAAGTACTTTCGGCCGTAAGTGTTCCTCCCTGTTGTTCAACCAATCCTTTTACGATGTTCAATCCTAATCCCGTACCGGCCTTTGGATGTTGTGCACTTAAGTCGGCTTGTTCAAATTCATTAAAGATACGTTTCAAATCATCCTCCGAGATACCTATCCCCGAATCATTGATTCTAAACAAAAATTCAGTAGAATTATTTTTTACAGTTGATTCCACTTCCAATGAAATGCTCCCTTCGTTGGTAAATTTAATCGCATTGCCAATCAGGTTGTACAGAATCTGTTTTAACCGGAATGCATCGCCGAGATAAAGAATAGGATAGGACTTTTTGCTATTATATTCAAGCTCGATATTCTTTTCTATAGCCTGCAACTTCATGGTGGTAGCTACTTCTGTCAACAAACTATTCATATTAAACGGTTTCTTTTCAAACGTAAACTTCCCCGACACAATACGACTGTAATCCAATACTTCATTCACTATCTGCAATAAATGTTCAGATGAATAATGAATGGCTTCAATAGACGCCTTAGAAGGCTTGTCCTGTTGCATTATTTGTTCCGAGAAACCAATAATAGATTGCAGGGGTGTACGTATCTCGTGACTCATATTCGATAAAAACCGTTGCTTCACTGTACTTAGATATTCTGCTTCTTCTTTAGCTTCCAGCAATTGTTTCCTGAACAGATTGCTGCGTGCAATATCGCTAAATACAAGGTAAATAAGTATAGCTGTTATAATAATAAACAAAACCATGATGATGGTTATATTGATCATACTTGCCTGCACGTTTTTAATCAAAACAGCATCATTGGCTTTCATCTTTGCAATCTCATCTTCCTCCATGGCTCTTAGCAAGGCACGTATCCGGTTAATAAAACCATTAGCATCATGAATCAGGTTCAGTTCGCTGTTTGCAAGTGTAACACTTCTCAACCGATGGTATTTATCCAGGTTTTGTACCGATCTGTCTATGGCACGTTTTATACTGTCCCGTTGTGATATTACAACTGTATCCGTGAAAATAGTATGCTCATTCTGTATGGTTGGTCGAAGGGTTTCTTTGTTTGAATTATCTTTTCCATTACCAAACAGTCCAAAAAATCGTTTTAAAAATGAAGTGCGTGGTTTTGCGTTTGGTACATGTTGTGGTTTTGCGTAAGTAGTTGTGGTTATACCTCTTTTCTCGGAAATGATAACACTGCTGTCCATCTTCATTGCATTCGCATAGATCAGGTTTGTGAGTGACTTGAATTTTTCAGTCAAAGGATTATTGCTGAAAAGATCGGCATAAAGCTTAAGATAATTCACTACCAAATCATCATATTGATTCATAACACCTTTTATGGAGTCTATTTGATCTAATTGTAATTTATTATCTGCACAGAATGTGCGTAAGGTATCCAGTCTTTTGAATAGCAGTTCCGATTCAGGAAGAATGATAGGATTCGATTTTGTTGGATTTTTCAGTATGAGCTTTCGTTGATATTGGCCTATCTGAGTAATATCGTTTGACAAGTTAGTCAAAAGAAGCAATTTATCATTTGGTTTCGATACTTCTTCAATGGTATCAACTACCTGCCCGAAAGCAACACGTAGAATAATCCACGATAAAGCAATGGCAATACCCGCAATGACAATGATGGCGATAACCTTTCCACGTATGGACTTAGAATAGAAATCAATTTTAACCATGGGAATTTTCTTCATTTGTTCTTTCGTGTTTTAGTACTACAAAAATTAATCCACATAAGTTTTTCAGAAGAAAATGCTATCTGGGAAAGGATGATTATATAGAAGTTTATTTTAGATCTTTATACTTGAAAGTCAAACAGACAACGAGATAAAGCTCTTATGATTACAATAGGCAAAATTATAGAATTATTCTGTATTACAGACAGTTTTAACCAAATATATAAGTCTGGAGTCCATAACGCGATTATTTACACGTCTGGTGAGGTTTAAATACGCAACTGGCGACCCAATGATCACCAAGAAAGAGCAGACCTCACTACCGGATGTAGTTTGTTCTGGTACGGGAGCATGATCAGCACTAAAGCGAATATAATATTCTATTCTTTTTGCTTTAAAAAATCACCATCGATAATCATTACTTTCACCCCATCTTTAGTGGTCGATCGATGAGAGCTTAAATTATCGGTGACCACATAAGTCATTCCCTTTGTAAGGGTAAATTTCTCACCGTTTTCTAATTCACTGGTGAATTCTCCTTCCAGGCAATGTACAATATGACCTTTCCTACACCAATGGTCAGCCAGGTATCCTTTCGAATACTCCACCAACCGTATCCTTAAACCATGCAACTGTACTGTTTGCCAAAAAGCACTTCCACTTTCCCCTTTGTGTTCTGTCTTCGGAATCGTTGTCCAGTCTATGGTTTGAAAGGGAATGTTATTATCATTATTCATAATCTGATTTTTTAGTATTCAAAGTGTTTTATTCAGATTCTATGCTGATTGAGTCCTGATTTATATATTCTTTAATGACTATCTGCTTTTGCACCCAACAGGTAACTTTGATAATTTTCAATGAATGCATTCGTTTTTATTGTAAAGGCAAAAAACAAATATACAATACTCGGTGCTGTGCACTTTTTTTGTTTATTTTAATTTCTACAACTAGTTCGCAACTATGTTGCTCTGTTTATAGGTGTGTATAGGACATTCCAACTTAACCCCTCTACCAACTATCTACAACTTTCTACCTACTAGCTACTAGAATTCTGTAACCACCGGCATATTATCCAACCAGGCTGCCATGTTGAGCACCAGGAAGTTCCAGTTTTGGAATCCTTTGTTCAGTACCGGTTCGCCGTTATCGGGCAGGTAGTATTCATGCAATGCCCCAAAGCGTTCAAAGTCGCGGCCTAAGAGAAGGATTGTTTTCTCTGCCAGCTCTTTGGCCTCTTTGTTGTATCCGTAGTTTACCAGCCCACGGAATACCAGGTAGTTCACGTTAATCCATACCGGTCCTTGCCAGGACGAAGGATTGCCGCTTGCCCGTGTGTCATACATTTTCTCCAATGGCGAGAGGGTGCGGATACCGGCCGGGGCATTGTAGGAGGT
>Ga0302208_10000549_pt1 | contig 17473 bp, 10 predicted proteins | sample II_Fen_E2_3_FD_194577 | JGI IMG/M metagenome (GOLD analysis project Ga0302208, IMG submission 194577) | Peat permafrost microbial communities from Stordalen Mire near Abisko, Sweden - II_Fen_E2_3 | ecosystem: Environmental > Terrestrial > Soil > Wetlands > Permafrost | place: Sweden: Abisko...
GTATGGCTATTTACGTTCAAATCCTTCGGATTTGTATTCTTATTGAAATCCATATTTATTATAATCTTTTTCCATCCCCCATACCACTCTTGTTCCCTTTTAGGCTTCGGCGTGAGCTCAGTCGAACGGGGTTAGGAGCAGGGTCTTATAATTCCGAAGGAATTAAATGTAAATAGCCATGTATGCAATGCATGGATAAATAACAAACAAAACAACCAACCACGAAGTGGTTGAATATATAATATCAATGCATTAGATTCTGATATTCAACCCCATTCGGGGTTGCTTTTGTAATTTATTTTCTTGTCCCATACATTTCATGTATGGCTATTTATGTTCAAATCCTTCGGATTTGTATTCTTTGATTTATGTTGTAATAATCCGCCCCAAACCCCCAAAGGGTACATGTACTTGCACCGATATTAATTAATATCTATTTAAAGAGATTGTAAGCTTTTTACCATCTTTTTGGTTAGTCCACGTACCTTTAATTGAATCAGCACTCACATCAGCATTAATCAGGGCTTTTAGAATCCATTTACCCAGCTTCTCATCATAATGGTCATCTTCAACTAAATTCAACTTTGATTTATTTTTAAAAGTTCCTCTCCACTCAATTATGGATTTATTCTTATCGTACCAATATCTAAGCATGATACTCCCATCATCATATGGTCTGTAAAATATACACGTTATAGGAATCTTATCATTAATAAAACCTTTTAAAATCTTTGTATTATATATAGGTGGCTTAATATTTTGACATCCCTTTGTATCCTCAGAAAGCAAAGCTTTTCCATATCTACTTAGCAAATTCGAAATTTCAGCGATTTTCAATGTGTCAGAAAATGCTCCCAAATCATCTAGAGCGCTCATTGCATGATTCGAACAGCATTCTCTGGTAAATACAATAAAATCTTTATGAATTGAAAATCGACCATATAGAAAATCATTATCGCCAATGTATTGTAAACAATCTTCGTATATAGATTTTTGATCATTAGCTCGTTCCTCATCAACCTCAAATTTCTTAGATATAAACTGAGCATTTAGTTCTTTTAAAAACTTTGTAACTTTAGCTTTTCGTATTGATATAAGTTGTTTTTTTATTTTCGAAAACCCTGCTTCTGTAAATAATTCATCCGGTAAAATTACATCTCCGGTAATTGCATTAAAGTTGTAATCCCAGTTTGCAATTTCTGAATAAGCACCGGTTGTTTCACCATTAATACTAATTGATAAAATGGTTTTAGAATTTATATTTATGCCGTAGTTTTCAAAGTCAGTATGAGCACAGCAATTTGCTGAATCAGGCATCACTTTTTCAAATGGACATTTTTTAAAACTACCCGGAACTATTTCTAATAAATCAACATTCAAATATGTATTTATTTTCTCTGATGCCAATGGGTTCGAATTTGAAATAATAAATGGAAACTCACCTGTACACCCCTTACCATCAATATTTACTACTTTCAGATCTTGTGAATAGGCATAACTTACAGCACAAAGTAGTATAATACAATTGATAACCTGTTTCTTTAGTTTTAATTTTAAAATGTCTCTTTTCATAGGGGATAGGGGCAGAGGTTAGTTGTTCGACACTTCACTCAACATCTTATGCTAAAACTTAAAGATATACGAAACAAAAAGTCCAATCAATATACCAAAAATCAATAGAGCAATAAAAATTTTTAAAAAGTCATTCTTTGGTGATTCAACGATAGGTTTTTTATTCTTATATAAGTCGAAAACAACTCCATTCAATCCAAATCCCATTCGTAGCTTACAATTAGCAATTGTCCCGTTTTCAGTAATAGTAAAAAGGTGTTCTCCGCCTGTAATTGAATATTTGTTAGACACAATTTCACCATTCACCTTAATTGTTTCCCGACCGAGAATAGAATTGAATATTTCAATCTTGTTTTCGTCTAAATAAACTGTTGTAAATTTCATGTTCTTTTTATTTATTACTATTATCTATTACTTCCTTCTTTTTTAGCACGGGTTACAAACCCTCGATAACGTGAGTACATTCACTGTAACTGTCTGAACCACGATTATATCAGATGAATTGATTAATCTGATTTCAGAGCGTTATTTTTTATCTGATTAATCTGCTGAATCCAGGTTCAGACAACTTCTGCATATTAGAAACAAGGCTCTGCCTTGTAAATCTTATTCTGTTACTTTTCAATGTGGAAGTCTGGAGACTTCCTTTTAGCTTGAACGAAGTGTGGACACTTCGCTCAACGAGGGTAGGTGCTGTTATATGTCGTTAATATTCTCATTAATTGAATTTTTCTCAGTTGAATCTAATTTTAAATCTTTAATTGATTTTAATCCAAGTATTTCTATTGTAGCCGAAGTATCAATATTTTTTATCGAGCGAAGTAAACTTTGTAAGTTTTTCAGTTGGCCATTAATGCTTTTGTCGTCAAAGGAAGCATGCAGTTTTAATTTAACTAAGTCGTTGGAAATAATATATTTACTAAATGTTGGATTTAATTGATTAAATACGTTAAGTAAATTTGAAAAACTTTGATAATATCGTGGGGTAATAATAAAATCACTAGCTATTTTATACTTAATTTTATCAGCTATGTTTAGACATATCTCATAAGAATGGGGTATTAGTACACCTAATAAATTTGAGCAACTTTGAAAATTGTCAGGTGAAATGAAATATTGAGTAGAAAAGTGAACTATTTTTCCTTTATTATTTTCCAGATAAACAATTATTTCTTGATTGAATATAGGTAGGTCACTAATTTCGTGTTTTTTATTTAGATAGTAAAGAATGTATGTCAGTGTTTTAATATTTTCAGAATGGTTCAAGTTAATTTTATTTAGTAAGTCTAACCAATTACATTCGCAGATTACCAAATTTTGTTTTTCAATTTCTAAACTGGCAAGTATGATACAAAATGATTTGATTTGATTAACATCAAGATTTTTTGAAAAGACAATAATATCTTCCACTTCAAAAAACTTAGAAAGTTTCTTTTTGTCTTTTCCTAAGGCATTTATGAAATCCGCAACCTGTTTTAATTGAGCGACCTCCGCTTTATTGGTAGCATTGGCTAATTTTTCCCAGTTTAATTTTTGAACGAGTTTTTCTTTATCGTTTCCTAAGGCATTTATGAAATCCGCAACCTGTTTTAATTGAGCGACCTCCACTTTATTAGTAGAGTTGGCTAATATTTCCCAGTTCAATTTTTGAACGAGCTTTTCTTTATCATTTCCTAAGGCATTTAAAATAGCCTCAAGTTGTCCAAAAGTAGCGACCTCCGCTTTATTGGCAGCGTTGGCTAATGTTTCCCAGTTTAATTTTTGAATGAGTTTATCTTTATCGTTTCCTAAGGCATTTAAAATAGCCTCAAGTTGTCCAAAGTTAGCGACCTCCGCTTTATTGGTTGCGTTGGCTAATGTTTCCCAGTTTACTTTTTTCAAAAATTCTGTCTTCTCTTTTGAGGTTCCTAAAGCATTTATGAAATCCGCAACTTGGTTTAATTGAGCTACCTCCACTTTATTAGCCAAGTTGGTTAATGTTTCCCAGTTTACTTTTTTCAAAAATTCTGTCTTCTCTTTTGAATTTCCTAAAGCATTTATGAAATTCGCAACTTGTTTAAGTTGAGCTACCTCCGCTTTATTGGCTGCGTTGGCTAATGTTTCCAAGTTTAACTTTTGTAGAAACTCTGTCTTCTCTTTTGAAGTTCCTAAGGCATTTACGAAATCCGCAACTTGATTTAATTGAGCTACCTCTGCTTTATTGGCAGTGTTGGCTAATGTTTCCCAATTTAAATTTTTAACGAGTTTATCTTTGTCGTTTCCTAAGACTTGAATAAATTGTTGAATTGATACAAACCTAGTTGCTGGTGCTAAAGAAATAGCAGACGCAATTGCGGTAAAATAGTCATCGTTAATCAATTTTTTGTAAAAAGAATTATGATTTTTTTTAAGAATAGATAATAGGAATGGATAAACATGAAGTTGGTCTAATTTTAAGTTATACAAAAAAGATGTAATCCATACTTTGTTATTATTTAAAAAATACTCCTGATACTTTCCGAGTAAATCAAAATAAATGCTAAAATATTTGCTATCTTCATAATCATTTGTTAGCAAGAGTTTAGATGTATCGATTAACTGTTCAATTAATTTTTTATCTGTTATATATATTGTTATAGCCTTGATAAATGCTTTTGACAATCTTGCGTGGGGTGCGTGCAAGAAACCTCTATCTATAGAATTTTTATTTTCAATTATTATAAACCTGCCTTTTTCCTGAGATCCTAAATCAGAAATAATTTTGTTTGGCTGGTATATTTCTATATTTTTTTCAAAATAGGGAATATCTATTTTGGATAATAAAACTGTAAACTCAGTTTGATTAAACTCTTTTTCACCGGTCATTATGTTTCTTACTGAGAACAAAAATACAGAAAGCAATAATATGTCTTGTTCTGCTTTTTTTCTACTTAATTTTTCCAATAATTGAATTATACGTTGTTCACCATTGGAAGCAACAAAGTTGAAATGCCACGGATCTTTAATTCTTCCTTGTTCCTTAAGTTTTATAGCATCCTGTAAACCAGTACATTTTTTCTTAATTATTTCTTTTACAATAGAATTCTGAGATTTGTATAACCCTTCTATAAGTTTTGGATAGAAATTTTCAAAATCAATATTAAAAGAGTCTGTTGAATCTGAATTACTCGCTTCAAGATAATTTGTATTAATCCAGACAAACTTCCCGTTTGATTTTTCTTTTGCTTCTTCTTCAAACTCAAATCTTAGCTTGTCTTCAAAATTCAGTTTATGAGCATCATCAATTAATACTATTTTCCTTCTACCTCCTTTTAAACTATCCAATTCATCGTGTATTAAATCTACTTCCTTTTCATCATTTATATGATTTAGATTTAGCTTATAGATTCTGTATTTTAGCCAGAATAATCTAATTGAATATCTATACGAAAATCCAATTCTTTTTCTGTATCTGTAAAGAGCATGATATGCTAGCATTGTTTTACCATCTCCTGGTTTTCCGTTCTCCCAAACGAAGCCTTTTTCGTAAAGTTTTTGGTACAATTGTTCAACTTCATCACTAATTGGCGCCACATGAACAAAGTAAGGCTGTGTCTTTTCTGAATTTAAAATCCCTTCAACTGCCTTTTTTATAATCTTATCAGTCGGTCTTTCAAAATCAATTAACTCAAAATATTTTTTATTAGGCTTATTATAATTGAGAATTTTTCTACTAATTAATAAGGAGAGTAATGCAATTGTAGCAATTAAAAAAACGTAGAGTATAAAAAAGGGCAAGGTGCTTTTATCTTCCAACTCAAACCAAGTTTTAATGTGTAATATTAAATTTGGAATAATTGAATCTTTAAACACAGTATATGTAAAGACAACACTTGCAACTATTGCACCAATAGATGCCAAAATAGCCACCATTTTCTTTTTTCCAGTCCTTTTTGTTTTTCGTTTCACAATAATATTTTAGGGTTGATCTTTTTAATGGCATATAACATCTCTGTATAAGCTACACCGTCGCAATTATTTCTATATTTGGTTGGATTTTTCCACTTTATACCGGGTTGTAAGTTTTTCACACCCCAAAAATACAAAAAAAACTTTCTGCTTAACACAATTAGCAGAAAAAGTTTTAAACAAGTTGTAATTTTGCAGAAATTACCATAACTAAAAACCGCTCTGATGCTTTATCAGAGCGGTTTGGGTGTAGGGTAGGGGTGCGCCCTCTGTAAAAGCTTGATGTTACATTACATAGCTAATAATCTCGTCGCTCCACACACGCCCGGGGTCCGAACCGGCAGCGGCCACCTGTATTACATAGGCTTGTCCACGGGTAAGTCCGTCTATCTCAATTTTGCGTTTGGTGTTCGAGGTATGTTCCCATTTGCTGTCGGGCGTAACGGGCGATTCGGTGTATTTTACTTCGTACAGGTATGCATTCGGTATCACGTCCCAGCTTATTTCCAGACTACCACGGCTTGGTCCCGGTTTAGCAACCACTTTTTCAATGCGTTCAAGCTTACCCACAGGAGTTGGTTTACGTCTTACGTCGAAGCCCGTGCTGAGAATAAGTTTTTCGTCTCCTCCGCTTAAATCCTGAATTTTAATACCTGTGTCATTCAAAGTCTCTTCCAATAATTTACGCGATTCATTTTTAGCCAATGTTACTTGTTTGCTACCTTCCGGCATTCTATCCAGCCAGTCTCTGTAAATATCACCCTGCGCTTTAATTTCGGCCGCCCTATCCCTCAATGATTCAAAATTGGGATTATCGGCTAAGCTTGTGGCGATGGTCGATGTTTTTACTCCAAATTCACTATCGGTATACCGGTTAGTGGAATAATCTAAAATTACTTTTGTTTTTGCCATAGTTTTTTAATTTTTGTGTTATCAATAATAATTCAGTAAAATATTTATTAGAGTTGTTATAAGCTCATTCTATTTAATCGTTGTTTTTCAGCATATTGTAATGTAAAACAGGGTACTAAGTCTTATTCATTCTTTACATAGAATAAGATATTCCTTACACAGAATAAGATTTTCTTTATACAGAATGCTCCATTCCTTACACAGAATAAGATTTTCTTTATTCAGAATGCTTAATTCCTTACACAGAATAAGACTTTCTTTATACAGAATGCTCCATTCCTTACACAGAATAAGATTTTCTTTATACAGAATGCTCCATTCTTTATACAGAATAAGCCAAAACTGACTCCTTATTCTATTTTCAGTAATAGTGTAACTACTTTATATACCCAATCTGCTTGTTTAGTTATCGGGATGGTGATTATCCGGATAAGAAAACAGGGTTTAATAACAACGTTTTGTTAAGCGGGGTAAAATAAGAGCAAAAAATTATCAAAAAAAATACTCTAAAAGGAGTATTTTTTTAAATTAATTTTTAATCCTTGTGATATCGTAAAAATATTTTTTTATTTTTGCAAACGAGATATAAGCCTGACTGAATGCAGATAAGTACTTGCTTACGTGATAGGGTGGTAGTGTGTTCAGGCAATTAGGCAGCAGGGCTAATATTCCCATTTGTTTGTTATCAGAAACTATAAACCTACGTCTATGAGTTTACAACATGAGATTACTCTATTGAAGGAGGAACTGGAGGAACTGTTTGCAAACAGCCCGGGAACTCCGAGTCCGGACAACGAAAAAAAGAAGATGATTTTATCCGAATCGTACGGGCTGGAACAACACATTGCCGATTGCAGCAAGTCGCTGTTTGAACTGAACACCGGAAACTATTACTCACACCATTCTGTCTACGAATCTATGTTGGGGCATCCGGTTATAGCGGGTGGCGAAAAACTGTATTCCGCCCGATGGATAGACCTTACGCACCCGGATGATGTGCTGTTTATTTTGCGCTTACTCAAAAATTCCATACAGTTTATACACACGCTTACCGAAAAGCAGCTGAAGGTTTTCGGCATGTCGTACATTCACCGTATCAGGAATGTGCACGGCCGGTACGATTGTTTCGCGGTGAGTTACCGCATACTACTGAACGATGAAAGCGGAAAACCCGAACTGGTGGTGCTAAACTACAGACTGTGCCAGGATATACCGCTCAAAAACAACAACCGTTTCAGACTGATACACGTAACTCCCACGAGCTTGTTCAAAAAGAGCAAACTGTTTAAAAACTGCGGTCACATTACGTTTACTAAAATGGAAATGGTGATGGTGCAGGAAGTCAATAAAGGAAAATCGTGTAAAGAAATAGCCCGGGAACAGTATATAAGCGATACCACCATTACCAAACACTGGAGAAATATCAATAACAAAACCGGAATCAAAGTCACCAAACAGGCTTGCTCGTTTGCCGAACAGCTGGGTATAATGCATGCCAAACACATGCAAACGGTGGAATAGGGGGTGGAAAGGGGTAGAATAGCAGACCCCGCCTCACGGAGTGCTAATGGTAGCGAGAACTTAAATAATAAATAGATATTATTGATTTGCATGCAGTTTGCCAACGAGTGACCTCGTTCGGTTAACCGAAAAACAAGTGAAGTTGGCGTTTGAAACTGTCCTGTTTGAGCGACGAAGGAGCGAGTTTGGACGGTTTCAGCCAACTGAGCGTAAGTTTTTCGAGTGAAGCGGGCGCAGTCTTGACTTTTTTGCTTTTTTTTTGTGTTAAGACAAAAAGGAAGTCAGGGCTTGGGGCGGAAGCCCCGATAAAACTAAGTAACTTTTTCTAAACAAGCTACGGGTAGATTGCATGCTAAGCAAATGCAAACGGTGGAATAGGGTGTGGCAGTGCTAATTTTGGGTTTATTTGCATAGTATTTTACGTATTTTATATGCTTCTTCAAAGCCAAGCTCACCGGCCTTAGTCAAATCAGTACATCCTCCTTCTTTGTCACCCAGGTTTATTTTTTCAATTCCTCTTTGCAGATATGCTTCTGAACGTTTTGGGTCTATTTCTATCACTTTGTTGTAATCGGCAATAGCTCCTGATCGGTCTTTTAATTTGCCTTTCATTTTCGCTCTATAGTAATAAGCATCAACATAGTCAGGATTAATTTCTATAGCTTTTGTATAGTCGGTTATAGCTCCGGCAATATCTTTTAATTTATCTTTTGCAGTTCCCCTGTTGTAATAAACAGCTGCAAAACCCGGATGAATTTCAATTCCTTTTGTATAATCTACAATGGCAGCTTTATGGTTTCCTAAGTTTTGTAATGCAATGGCTCTGTTGATATAAAAATCTGCGTTCTCAGGATTAATCGTTATTGCTTTCGTATAATCAGTTACAGCACCTTTGAAGTTTTGTAATCTGTTTTTAGCAAGACCAATCGTGTAATAAATGTCAGCATTATTTGGGTCAAGCTTAATTGCTTTGTCAAAATCATCGATTGCTCCATTCCGGTCATTCAAATTTCCTTTAGCAATACCTCTGTTTATATAAACATCAACATTATTCGGTCTGAATTTTAATACATTCGTATAGTCTGCAATAGCTCCATCATAGTCTTTTAGATTGACTTTAGCAGATGCTCTGTTGTAATAAGCTTCTGCGTCATTTGGGTCAATCACTAATGCTTTACTAAGATCTAAAATTGCTTCTGAAAAATTTCCTAATATGCTATTTACAAGTCCTCTTTTTCTGTTTGCACCTCTATGGTTCGGATTAATAGCCAGTGTTTTTGTGTAGTCATCTTTTGCTCCCTGAAAGTCTTGCATGCTTTTCTTTACATTTCCTCTGTCGTAATAAGCATCATAAAATTCAGGCATAATCCTTATGACGCTCGTAAGGTCTTCTATAGCTCCGGCATAATCTTTATTCTCATATTTTGAAATTCCTCTGTTGTAATATGCAGCAGAATTGTCTGGCATAAGTTCTATAGCTTTAGTGTAATCAGCTAATGCTTCATTGTGTTTTTGTAAAAAATCTTCTGAAATTCCTCTTGCAATGTAGGCATCAGTATAATCAGGTTTAAGCATTATTGCTCTTGTAAAGTCGGCAATTGCAGCTGAATGTTTTAGTTTGTTTGCATTTTCCCTTCCCATGTTATAGTAAACTTCATGAATCTGGGCATTGCAATATGCTAAAGAAATAAATGTCAGGATAAGGGTTAATTTCAGTTTCATATTGAAGTTCTTTTTTTATATTATTGCTGCTTGATTACAAAGCTTAAGAGTATTTATTACTTTAGTGATTATGCTGTTTTTTCTTATTCAGTAAATTTTATAATCTGAAAATTATTATTCAGACAATATTCAACCAAGTGAATTGAAGATCAGCGAAGCTAATGTTGGCTTTCCTGAGACAGACAAGAGTAAAACCTCTGGAATGTACATCATTCAGCCAATAAACAAAGTTGCGTTAACTGCAATTTATTATCGTTCATATATCATTGGTATCAATAACAAAACTGTGATTATCAAAGAAATTATCAGTGGTATCCAAATTGGTTTAGTCCTATATTTTGTTTCTCTTCCAATATATTTATTCCAGAAGTCAGAAACCAGGAAATAACCGCCAATACTATTTGCAGAGAATATCATAAAATATGGATTTGGAACTACATTGCCTATCAGCATTGCTAAAGTCGAGAAAAGAATCCCAATCCCAATAACTTTCAATTTCCTTTTTGAGTCCTTAATGTTTAAGGAAAGAAGAATGGCTCCAAAGATTGTTGTAAAAAATGTTGAGAACATCATTATTGCAACTTGTGAATACAATAATGGTGCATCCGGGTCAGTTACAACGTTCTTCATCAATGATTTTGAAGTTTTAAGTTTTTCCTTTTCCACTTCTCTTTTTTTCTCTCCTTCAACTTTGTTATTTATAATTTTGATGTCTTCCTCTGAAATGCTTTGTCCTCTTGTCTTTAACTCATTAACCACTGCAATCAAAGCTTCTGGAGTATATTTGTCAATGTTACTTATATATTCCATAAGTTCTGAGTCTGATTTTTTAGCCATTAATTCTTCGAAATATTTACTCATAAAGTTACTTTGTCTGGTTGTCAAATATATTGTTTTTTCGTTTTTTAAGTTTTACCGCCGCTAGTTCGGTTCTACCTCCTGTTTTGTTCTATATCTCTGGTTATTCTTTATTTTTTAGCACGGGTTATAAACCCCGCACAAGCAGAGGTGTATATCTGGCTCAACGTGAATTCCTTGAGTTGTTTCTGTTTTTCGCTCTAAATTTCTGCAATAAGTTGTTTCTTGTTAGAAAGTTATAACCCAAGTCCAAGACTATTGTCTTATTTTTCTGCTTAAATTGATAATATCTGCCATCAGTAAAAATTATCCTTTTAATATTTTCTGTCTCAGCGTATTCAATAATATATTTCTTTTCAAAATTTGCACGAACTTCTTTACTTTTACATATTTCTGTAAAAAAATAAAAGCTTTCAGATTTTTCCAAGCAACAAAGCTTTCCATGATTTTCAAAGCAAATATGATTCATAAGAAATTCATTCTGTTTATTTGTCACAAATGGTTTTAGATTTAGTTTCTTATATAATAGACTAACTGGATTATAAGCCCAATAAAGCTCACATGGTGCTTTATGTCCATAATCACTAATAGTCTTATATATTTTATTGTCTTTAATAAATGTTACTGTAGTAATTTGGGCATCTGTCCAATTAACAACGTAACTTTCGGATAATTTATCAATGCTGGCCTTCTCAAAATTTTGCTCTATTCTTTTGTAAAGTTCTTTATTTATTTTTGAAATATACAAGCCTTCCTTCTCTGTAAAACCTTGTCCATAAAAAATGAAATTTCCTTGATTATCAATACTTGTACTTCCAATTGAACAATCTCCGAAGCATGGTGAAGTAGACACAATTATCTGGTCAAAAATTTGAGTCTTGACAACTTTATAATTACACTTTGTATATACTAAAAATGTACTATCATTTACATTAATAGTTAGCGTGTCAGAAGTAATGTTTCGTATCTTCAGTTTTTTCCATACACTATTATCTAGGTCGAGTATTTTCAAGCTATCATTTTCTACTTTGTATTTTGTATCTATACCCAATAAGTTTTCCCCAATCTTTCCAACTGAATAACCACGTTTATCTTCACACAAATTATTACTATAAAATATATATCCTGTTCTGAGATGATTATAATAAGGAATGTCAAGTGGAGAATCTATCCACCTGTTCCCTGGTTTAAATTCCTCGTTTATTTTTTTATTATCTGAACCAACTCCCGCAAAGATCCATTCTCCGCAAATGGATTTTCGAAATTCTTCATCTCTGTTAGTCTTACAAGAAGTCAAGAAAAATACAATCAATAATAGGCTTATGATTTTTGTTTTCACTCTCATTATTATTTTTGAATTATCGCTAACAATTGAATATATCCAGTTGAAAACTGATCTTTTCAATCAGTCCTGAATATATCGTATTTATTAGCTGTATTTTAATGAAGCCCCAAAGATAAAAACATTACTTTACAATATCAAGAATTATTTTATTTAATTTTTGGTTGTTACAAAGCTAAAATAGAAAATTGAATCCTACCGCATTTTTAGGTACAAAAGCAACTATTAAAGTTTAGCAATATTTTTAAACCATTTAGGTTTACATTAGTCTGTAATAAGGATAAAATCGTGGCTAAACCGCATTTTCACCGCATAACAAACAGGAGGTGTTTTAATGTTGACAATCAAAACTCATTCATTTCTGTTTGATAATCTGTTTCTTGTCATTTCTATCCCGGAGAATAAAAGTCACCAACACGAAAAAAAATCTTTTGGTTGATAAAAAACATGCTTGGATGTAAAGAATAGTATTTATCTTTGAACGAAATAATTAAAACGAACAATCCGTGTCCGAAAACGGATTTTTTTTCGGTTTCAGAACACTTTGAGGATAAGTAAGTAAAACCAATTAAATCAATAATGAAAAAAACACGAAATGTAATTCTTGCAGCATTCTTTTTGTTCTCCGTAACGGTTGCTGCTGTTGCTCAAAAAGAAGTAAAAATTCAAAGTCCCGACAAACAGCTTTCCGCTCTGGTTTCTGTTACCCCCGAAGGACGTTTATCTTATTCAATTTATTCAAAAAACGTACAGGTGTTAGCCCCATCGCCCCTGGGTTTGATTGTGGACAGTATTGATTTAGGAAATAAATCCAACATCACGTCGAAAGCCCTGTACAGAAGCATAGATGAGACTTATGCCACTGTAGGAAATCACCCGCTGGTTCACAATCGCGCCAATGAAGCCGATATCGCTGTTGAAGCATCGGGTAAAGCCTATAAACTTATCGTACGTGTTTACAACGATGGTGTTGCTTTACGTTATACTTTGCCCAAAGGGGCGAAATATATAAACGGCGAAATGACAGCCTGGAACCTACCCGCAAAAACAGGCAAGGTTGCATGGTCGGGTTTTCATCAAAGCTACGAAGCATTGAGTTATGTGACAAAGCTTGACAGCATTCCTACCGATAAAACCATAATGGGTCCCATTACTTTTGAGGTTGGCGGATGTTACCTGTCTGTCTCTGAAGCCGATTGCGAAACTTTCTCCGATATGGCTTTCGTACGCAAAGGCAATCTGCTGAAAGCCGATTTTCCTTTCTCCAAAAAAGGCTGGGAAATTAAAGCCAGACCCGATAACGGATCGTTGGTGCTGAACGGAACCTATCTTAATCAATTGGTATCACCCTGGAGAACAACCATAGTTACCCGAAATATGACAGACCTTGTAAATTCGGACTTACTGATGAACCTGTGTCCGGCTCCTGCCAAAGGTATGGACTTTTCGTGGGTACAACCCGGACGTTGTTTGTGGCAATGGTGGAGTGTTGGCAGTCCAAAATACGATGATCAGAAAAACTGGTACGATGCTGCAGCAAAACTAAAGTGGGAGTATTACCTGGTGGATGATGGTTGGCGTAACTGGCGCAAAGAAGATAAAGACCAGTGGGCATTGCTTGCCGAAGTGATTGCTTACGGAAAAACGGTGGGCGTGAAATCCATCGTTTGGGTCGATTCTAAAGAAATGCGCGAAGGAGATAAACGCCGCACGTATTTAGAGAAAGTAAAAGCGCTTGGTGCCGATGGAATCAAAATTGACTTTATACCCGATGCTACCTCCGATATCATGCAATGGTATATGGCAACAGCACAAGATTGCGCCGAATTAAAATTACTCCTGAATTTTCATGGAAGTGTGAAACCAACAGGTTTACGCCGTACATATCCTATGGACATTACGCGCGAAGCTGTGCGTGGCAACGAATATCATATGACAAGATACAGGCGCGTGGCTCCATTCGAGCAGGATGTATGTCTGCCTTTTACCCGTTATATGGCCGGAGCTGCCGATTTTACTCCGGTGATACTGGATCCTAAACAACTTACGTCTAAGAAATATACCTGGGCGCACGAGTTTTCACAAGCCATAGTGTATCTTTCGCCTATTACGCATTTTACCGATCAGTATAAGTTCTATCTGGAAAGCCCCATGCTGGACTTATTCCAGGAAATACCAACTGTATGGGACGAGACCATAGTTTTGCCTTGCACCAGCATGGGTGAAGTAGTGGCTTATGCCCGTCGTAAAGGGGATCGTTGGTGGATAGGTGTAATGAACGGTGGTACCGAAAGAGAAATTAAAATCAATTTGGATTTCCTCAAAAAATCAACAAAGGCTACGTTGATTTATGACGATAAAACCATCAATACCAGCATTGATCGTCAGGAAAAAACCGTATCGCCTAAGGATGTACTGACTATCACGTTAGTACCGGGAGGTGGATTTGCAGCTCGTCTTTAAATCCTGATTTAGCCTTATTACAGCTTAATATTTAAAAATCAATATACACATGAAAACAAAAATTAGTATTATTCTGGTGGTTATGTTTATCACCGTTTCCGGAACATTTGCTCAAAAAACCAAGAAACCTGATCCTAAATTCTTTATTTATCTCTGTTTTGGTCAGTCCAATATGGAAGCAGGAGCACGTCCTGAAGAACAAGACAAAGTGGTGGACGAAAGATTCCAGATGCTTGCCGCAGTAGATAATACCAAACTAAACCGCATAAAAGGCAATTGGTACGTAGCTACACCTCCGATTAACCGCCCTGAAAATGGTATGGGACCGGTAGATTTCTTTGGTCGTACTATGGTTGCCAATCTTCCAAAAGAATACCGCGTGGGTGTAATCAATGTATCGGTAGCCGGTGCTAAAATTGAATTGTGGGACAAAGCAGGATATAAAAACTACCTGGACAGTGCTGCCAGTTGGATGCAAAACATTTGCAAACAATACGATGGCAACCCTTACCAACGATTGATAGAAATGGCTAAAATAGCTCAACAGGATGGCGTAATCAAGGGCATTCTGCTTCATCAGGGCGAATCCAATCCAAACGACAAGGCCTGGCCACAAAAAGTAAAAGCCATTTACGACAATATTCTCAAAGACTTAAACCTCAAAGCGAAAGATGTACCTTTTCTGGCAGGTGAATTAAAAAGCGCAGAAGAACATGGTGTATGTGCAGCTTTCAACACCGACGTTTTGGCATTTTTACCAAAAGCTCTTCCTAACTCTTATATCATTTCTTCCAAAGGGGTAAAAGGATCACCGGATCAGTTCCACTTCAACACGGCTGGAATGCGTGAGTTCGGAAAACGCTACGCAATCCAGATGCTCAAAATTCAGGGTTTCGAATACAAAGAAGCCGCTGCTGCTCCCTCAGCTGATGCTTCTAAATAAACAACATTATGCGGAAACTCTGGTAGTTTCCGCATATTTTCGTTGAACCAACTCATTTCAGGCTTTTGAATCAGTTGGCTAATTTCCACGCAAAAAATTATTCCACCCGGTTTCCCGGTTATGGAGAGCAAGTAAACCATATTTAAATAATACGCATGAAAAAATCAAATCAGTATGTTGGGAAAACCCTGTTTGTTTTCCTGTTAGTAATTTTTCAGACTTTAACTGTTTCTGCTCAGCAAGGTGCTTTCAAGCTGAATGACCTGGGAGTGTTCAAAAAGCACGGAGTAGATTTAATGATTTATAATGACTCCTATAATTCCGGTGGTTTTTTTGATGAGAAAGTAAATGGCATTGAGATGATTCAGCATGGCGTTCGTACTGTTACCGGTGGTGCAGTAAGACTTAGCCCTACTCCCGAACAATGGGATTTAGTACCGGTGGTAACAAGCCGTGTGATAGATGCCAAAAATAATACAGCTATGATAACGCTGTTTTACAAAGAGTTCAACTTTACCAGCAAAATAAAGGTTGAAGGGAAAGATAACGGATGTTTGATAACCGTCATTCTAGACCAGCCGCTGCCCAAAAAACTGGAAGGAAAAGCAAGTATGAACATTGAGTTTCTTCCGGCTGTCTATTTCAAAAAAACATACATGATGGATAACCGGATGGGCATATTCCCACAGGTGGCATCAGGTCCAACCATTGCTGAACCCTTTTCAGAAAAAATCCCTCAATTCAATAATCTGCTAACCAGTGAGCGTTTTGGTAATACCTATGCCAAAGCCACTCCATTTGCTCAGGGCAAAAAACTCGTATTGTCGCCAGACGATTCAAAGTCTTTGGTAAGCATTGCATCATCTACCGGAGAAATTGCATTGGTAGATGGACGTAACCTGGCTTCCAACGGTTGGTTGGTAGTTCGCGAAATTATTCCGGCCGGAAAAACCGGAAATGTAGTTCAATGGGCCTTTACGCCAAACAGCGTTGACGGATGGATAAAAGAACCTGTAATTTCGCACTCGCAGGTGGGTTATCATCCTGATCAGCAAAAAATAGCCGTTATTGAACTTGATCCGAATGATAAAGCACTGCCAACAGCTATTTTATATCGTATGGGCGAAGATGGAAAACAAGTAAAAGTACTTGAAGCTGCATTGGCTAATGCAGGTAAATTTATGCGCTATAACTATTTTAAGTTTGATTTTTCGGCTATTAAAGAAACTGGAATCTATAAAATCCAATATGGAACTTACGCTTCAGAACCTTTTCCGGTAGGCAATAATGTATACGATAACATTTGGCATCCGACACTTGACACCTGGCTACCTGTGCAAATGGATCATATGTTTGTAAAAGAAGCATACCGTGTTTGGCATGGCAATCCGCATCAGGATGATGCACTACAGGCTCCGACCGATACACTAATCCACGACGGTTATCGTATGGGACATACAACAGGAACCAAATACAAACCCTACGAACACATTCCCGGATTGAATATGGGTGGTTGGTTCGATGCCGGTGATTTTGATATTCAGACCGGTTCGCATAATACAGTGATTGGTTATCTGGTAAGTGCATGGGAAGATGTAAAAATCATGCGCGATGAAACCATGATTGATAAAGACCGTAAGTATGTTGCCATTCATCACCCGGACGGAGTACCTGATATATTACAACAAATTGAACATGGAACTCTGGCGCTGGTTGCACAGTTCAGAGCTTTTGGACATGCCATTCGGGGTATTGTACAACCACACCTATGGCAGTATAATATGATTGGCGATGCCGGTAATCTGACGGATGGTTTGATTTATAACCCCAATCTGAAACCTTTTCAGAAAGATGGATTTAGCTCAGGTACTATGGACGACCGTTGGGCATTTACTACGTCAAGTCCATCGGGCGATATAGGATCTGCTATTGCATTGGCTGCTGCCGGTAGAGCATTGAAATCGTATAACGACAGTTTATCTGCCGAATGCCTCACAATAGCTCAAAAAGTATGGAACGAGAATGTCGCTAAAAAAACTGAAAATCAGAATTCAGGTGAAACGTCCGAATTCCCTGCATTTTTCGGAAGATCGATGTCGGTAGGACAGGAAGCCAATCTGACAATAGAATTGCTGCTTGCAACAAAAGACAAAAAATACTCCGATTATCTTACAAAAATATGGCCGGAAGTGAGAAAAAATTTAAATGTCAGC
>Ga0302208_10000554_pt1 | contig 17373 bp, 8 predicted proteins | sample II_Fen_E2_3_FD_194577 | JGI IMG/M metagenome (GOLD analysis project Ga0302208, IMG submission 194577) | Peat permafrost microbial communities from Stordalen Mire near Abisko, Sweden - II_Fen_E2_3 | ecosystem: Environmental > Terrestrial > Soil > Wetlands > Permafrost | place: Sweden: Abisko...
AGGTATTGTGTTGGTTATATTTGGTCAGGGACCTATCAAAGGTTTCGGGGTAACTTTGAGCTTTGGTATTTTAACCACTTTCATTACTGCCGTATTCCTTACCCGTTATATGGTGGAAGCTTATGCAGCCCGCGAGACAGCAAAAGAACTTCCTTTCCATACTAAAATTTCAGAACACTTCCTGCAAAATACGAAGATCGATTTCATGAAGATCCGTAAGACCATGTATATCCTATCGGGTATTATGTTCCTGATTAGCTTTGTATCGTTTGGTGTCCGTGGATTCAGCCTTGGCATTGACTTTACCGGGGGTCGTAATTATGTGGTAGCATTTGAAAAGCCGGTTAAGACAGAGGATGTAAAGAAACTATTGAAAGATGCTTTTGAAGGTGACATGCCACAGGTAATTACCATTGGTAGTGACAATCAGGTTCGTATTTCAACTAAATACAAAATTCAGGAAAATGGCACCAATATTGATAATGAAATCGAATCTAAGTTGTTTACGAGCTTGAAACCCATGTTAAACAGCAATACAACGGAATCTCAATTTATAAAGGATAATATCAAAAGCTCTTCGAAAGTGGGGCCTACAGTTGCCGATGACATCAAACGTTCTGCTGTATGGGCCGTTCTGCTTGCGATAATTGGTATCGGGTTATATATTATGATTCGTTTCCGGGAGTGGGGATATACCCTTGGAGCTGTTGTATCACTGGCACATGATGTGGTGATTACCATGGGGCTCTTTTCCTTATTCTATGGCCTGTTGCCATTCTCCATGGAGATTGACCAGTCGTTTATTGCGGCGATCCTGACAGTACTCGGATACTCAATCAATGATACGGTTATCAACTACGACAGGATACGTGAAAACGTAGGTCTGTTCCCTAAACGCGACAGGGTAAACATTATCAACGATTCCGTGAACCAGATGTTGGGACGTACGTTTAGTACCACCTTCACGGTAATCATTACATTGCTTGCCATGTTTATTTTCGGTGGTGATTCAATCCGTGGATTTATCTTCGCTATGCTATTCGGTATCTTTATCGGAACATATTCTTCCGTATTTATCGCTTCTCCTATCACTGTGGAAATGGATAAACTGGTTCGTATGAGAAAAATTAAAAAAGTAGAAGTACTCAAGAAATAATTCATAGTAATACGTTTTATAAAAGCCGGAAAAGCCTTGTTGATCATTCAGCAGGGCTTTTTTGTTGTATTTTCAATCGGATACTCAGAAGAATAACACGATCTTCCAACTCTTTCTGCAAGTCCTGCAACTCAATTATCCAGCTTACCGGAAGTCTTTTAATAATAAACCATAAACACATCTTGAAATTTGTACTGTATAATTCTAAAAACATTAACTTTATATCGTGATATACGTTTTTAAACTGACTGTATATCCGAAACTCGTGTATTGCTGCGTTATCATTTGAAACAATTCACAGAACTATTATTTAATACGATTCTGCTTGTCATAAATTATAATGATTTATATTCTGATAATTTCTCATCTCCTGCAAATAAACTCAGTAAAAAAAACAACGAATGAAATTAACAAGACTATTCAATGATTTCTTTGAAAGTGAAAAAGCCGGTGGACTAATTTTAGTTTTTGTGACTGTACTTTCACTTATAATAGCAAATTCACCCTGGCAAACAGACTATATTACTTTCTGGCAATATGACCTTGGTGGACATAGTTTTGTGTATTGGATTAATGATGGTCTAATGACCATTTTCTTCTTGCTTATAGGCCTGGAACTCGAACGTGAAATTTACCTTGGGGAACTTTCAAGTATAAAAAATGCGGCATTACCTATTGTTGGGGCTCTAGGTGGCATGCTTGTTCCTGCCGGGATTTTTCTATTATTCAATTTCGGAACAAACTCTCAGTCAGGTGCAGGCATTCCCATGGCAACTGATATAGCTTTTGCAATTGGCATTCTATCGCTCTTAGGGAATAAGGTTCCTGCCTCCCTGAAAGTATTTCTGATTGCTTTAGCTGTTATCGATGACCTGGGAGCTATACTTGTAATTGCAATTTTCTATACAAGTTCAATAATATTTTTTAATTTGTTTATTGCAATGGGAATCCTGTTGCTTCTTTTTGCTTTAAACCGGATGAAAGTTAATTCGGTAATTCCCTACTTAACGGGTGGTTTATTTATGTGGTATTTTATGTTACATTCAGGAGTTCATCCAACCATTACAGGAGTATTATTAGCTTTTGTAATTCCGTTTGGTAATGGAGGTAAAAAAACAGCTTCCTATGGCATTCAACATTTTCTGCATAAACCTGTTGCCTTTTTCATTCTGCCTTTGTTTGCCATCGCCAACACATGCATTGCCTTAGGGAATAACTGGTTTAGTGGATTAGGCGAAACAAACAGTATGGGTATCATTGCCGGCTTAGTGATTGGAAAACCGCTGGGTATTTGGCTTTTTTCATTTATTGGCGTAGGATTAGGACTTTGTGCACTACCTGCTGATTTAAAATGGAAGAATATACTTGGAGCTGGTATGCTGGGGGGTATTGGCTTTACAATGTCTATCTTTATTACCCTTCTTGCATTTGAAAATCCGGAAATGGTAAACAATTCAAAAATTGCTATTCTCATTGCATCTGTCATTGCCGGAACTATCGGGCTATTCTGGCTTAAAGTATCATTGAAAACATCCGTTGATGATATGGAAAATAAGTAATATTTTATGAATCCATTAATTTACTTTGACTTAGCAGTGTTTTATTAGTGACCGGAGCTTTACAAACCGGGATGAAAAGATAAGCATCAAATCATTTTGTCATGTCAAAGAACTTTCCGTAATTTGTATACGGAAACCTAAAGTCTGATTAACTGTAAATCAACCTCACAAAAATGAATATTTCATCCGGAAAGCATTTACTTTATACATTGGTTTTTATTTCATCCCTTGCCTTCGGACAGGAATTCACTCCTATTGTCACCCAATTCACCAAAAAGGATTACAATGCCTCCAATCAAAACTGGTCGGTAGGTCAGGGGAAAGATGGCATCATGTACTTTGGGAATAACCAGGGGTTGCTCGAATTTGATGGTTCTATATGGCAAACGCACCACATAGCCGGAAATAAAACAGTCAGGTCACTGCTGGTTAGCAGGGATAACCGCATATATACAGGTTCCTTTGAGGAATTCGGGTACTTCGAAAAGAATCCATCAGGCAGGCTCGTTTACCATTCACTTTCTGCAAAGCTCAGGAAGTATACCATGCAGAACGATGAGATATGGAATATCCTCGAATACAACGGTACTATCATCTTTCAATCGTTCACATCCTATTTTACCTATAAGAACGGAGCCGTAACAGGAGTCCGTTGTCCGTTAACCTTCCTGTTCTTTAATCTCTATCAGCAGAGAATATACACCCATACCGAACAGTTCGGGTTAAGTTCTCTTGATTCGAAAACCAACACCTTTATTCCTGTAAATAACAGCATACTTAAAAGCCCTGTTATTTCGGTACTGACCTACGACCGGACGCATGCCATCCTTGTCACCCGGTCGGATGGATTATTTCTGTATGATGGAACCCTTATTACCCGATTTGCCACGGATGCCGATGATGAATTGAAAAAAGCGGAAGTAAACAGGGCGGTGATATCACCCGATGGAATTATCGTGCTGGGAACTATTTTAAACGGCGTGACGGCCATTAACCGCCAGGGTGTGAAGCTTTGGACATTGAATACATCGAATGTGCTGCAAAACAACACTGTGCTCGGGATGTATTGTGATCGCGACAATAACCTGTGGCTGGCACTGGATAAAGGTATTTCCCTGATACAGCTTAATTCGTCCATCCGGTATATCCATTCGTTCAGTCCTTCGGTAGGTGCCATTTACTCACTCACATACAGCGAGTCTAACCTGTATATAGGAACCAACCAGGGTTTATATAAGGCCGAACTGGCAAAGGACAAGAAGAGTATCAGTAACCTTCGGCTCGAGCCCAATATCAAGGGACAGGTATGGAGCGTCAACCAATTCGATAACCAGCAACTCTGCGGGAATAACGAAGCCACCTACGATATCTCCGCTCGGGGCACCTCTATCCTATCGAATGTAAAAGGGGGTATCTGCATCAAAAGAGGTGTTATCCATGGCAAAGATGTATTGGTACAAGGAACATACACGCAACTATGTATTTATGAAAAGGTAAACGGTGCCTGGAAACTAAGCCATACGGTGGATAATTTTGTCAACCCGATCAGGTATATCGAGATTGATTATACAGGAACCATATGGGCCAGCCACTTGCATCAGGGACTTTATGCCATCCGGCTTACTCCCGATTTGCACAAAATTGAACATATCACCACCTTCAATTCGCTCGATCAGAAACACCGCTATCCGATTAATGTTTTCTCCATCAACAACCGGGTGGTCTTTACCGATAACAACGCTTTCTATACGTATGATGATATTCAGAAGAAAATCATTCCGTACGATGAATTAAATAAAAGCCTGGGCTATTTCGCCCATGCCTATCGGGTATGTCATTTCAATGCCGACTTATACTGGTTTATCCTGGATGGTGAAGCCGCTTTGGTACAGGTAAAGCCGGGTGCCATCAAGCTGCTTGATGTTGTGCAATATGCACAGTTTCTCAACCAGACAGTGGATGAATATCAAAATATTATCCCTATCTCCGACAATGAATGCATTTTTACGCTGGAGAATGGACTGGCGCTCTATCATTCCGACAATTTACAATCCAAAACACGGCACACCTCATTGCAGATAAAAAGCGTTGAAGCTTCGGATGCGGTATCAAGGCAATCAGTATTCCTTCCTCTTTCATCCGATTCCAATCCATTCACGCCATTCAAACGGAATAATCTGATTTTTACAGTCTTTTACCCGCAGTACAACGACCTAAATAATATCAGTTTCCGGTACAAACTGGAGGGTCTGGATAAAGTGTGGAGTGAACCCACCAATTCCTCCCAAAAAACATACAACTATTTGCCCCACGGCGATTATACACTGAATGTGGAAGTGCTGACCAAGAGTGGGCAAAAACTTTCGGCTGTCAGCTATACGTTTGAAGTGGAACCCCCGTTTTATCTCAGTATGGCAGCAAAGATTCTGTATGCCCTGCTGATTATGTTGCTTGGGGTAGGCATTTATCTGTATATCCTCCGGCTGATTCATTTAAAAAAGGAAAAGGTAAGGTTGGAACAGGAAGAAATACGCCATAAAGAAATTGAAAAACGCGAACAACAGATCATTGCCCTTGAAAACGAAAAGCTCGAATCGGAGCTTACTGTGAAGAGCAAAGAACTGGCAGTATCCACCATGACTATTATCAAGAAGAATGAAATTCTGGTCTCCATCAAGGAAGAAGTGATCGTTCAAAAGAATGCCTTAGGATCGCAATATCCGAATAAATACTACGATAAGCTGATCCGTCTGCTGGATGAAAACCTATCCTCCGAGGACGACTGGGCTATCTTCCAGACAAACTTCGATCGTATACACGAAAACTTCTTCCGCAACCTGCACACCCAATTCCCGGAACTTACCTCCAACGACCTGAGATTCTGTGCATACCTGCGCCTCAACCTCTCCAGCAAAGATATTGCCCATCTGATGAACATCACCCTCAAAGGGGTTGAAGTAGGCCGCTACCGTGTCCGTAAAAAGATTGGGATTCCCTCCACCAAAAGCCTGACTGAATATATGATTGAGTTTAAGTAGGAGCTTGGAATAATTAATCCCATTTATTTCGATTGGATTTAAGTATTTTCCTTCCCGTATTTAACACTTAATCACATGATGGATAATCATTTATAATCCGTACCTTTGCCGCAAATAAAATCATGTTCCTTTTGCACCTGTTCGTCTGCATACCAGATGAATACCTGTATTTCATATCAGCCCGGACACAAAATAATCCGGGATGAGGCATCCGTGGTTTTACTAAATCTTTCAGAAAATTATCCATTATTTAATTTATAACACTACACATTTTATGAGAAAAATTGCTTTTACGTTGTTTTTGATGGTGTCGCTGGCATCGGTTGCACAAACAAACCTACAGGTTTTGTACGATTTAGGAAAAGGCCGCAACTACCTCACTACCACGGTCGAAATGTTTAAACCTGACAAATGGGGAAATACGTACCTGTTTGTGGACATGTATTACAACGGAGGAACACAGCATTATCCTTCGCTGGCTTATACCGAAATTGCACGGTGCCTCAAATTCTGGAATGGACCGTTGAGTGCACATGTAGAATACAATGGCGGATTATTGTCGGTTGGCAACTCCTATCTTCCTATCAACAACGCCTGGCTGGCTGGCGTCGACTACGGATGGCACAACGATACTTTTTCAAAAACGTTAAACTTCAAAGTGCTGTATAAATATATCCAGGACAAAAACCCGGCTTCATTCCAGCTCACCGGTGTATGGAACCTGAATTATTTCGATAAGAAACTTACCGTATCGGGCTTTGCCGATTTCTGGCGCGAAGACAACCTGAACTTTACCAACGGGAATAATGAAGTGATCACTCCTTCTAAAACGGATTTTGTTTTTATCACCGAACCTCAGTTCTGGTATAATGTGACCTCCAACCTGTCGTTGGGTGGCGAAGTACAGGTAGCCACCAACTTTAGTACGGTAAACGGACTAAAAGTAAGCCCGAAAGTAGGAGCCAAATGGAATTTTTAAATCATTAAAACGATACGATTATGTTAGATAAAATATTTAAACTCAAGGCAAACAACACATCGGTACGCACTGAAATCATAGCCGGGATCACTACCTTTATGACCATGGCGTATATTCTGTTCCTGAACCCGAACATACTGGGTGTTACCGGAATGGATAAAAATGCCGTATTCTTTGCAACGGCCATTTCAGCCGGATTTGTAACCATCGCCATGGGCCTTGTTGCCAATTTCCCTATGGCATTGGCTCCCGGTATGGGACTGAATGCCTTGTTCGCCACCGTGGCACTGGCCGGAGTGGGCATGCCCTGGCAATCGGCTTTAGGGGCAGTATTTATTTCAGGCCTGATCTTTATACTGCTTACCGTCACCAAAGTCCGTCAGATCCTGGTGGTGGCTGTTCCTACTTCGCTTAAAAGTGCAATCACCGTGGGTATCGGGTTGTTTATTACCATTATCGGATTCAAGCTGTCCGAAATCATGGTGGTAACGGCCAAGGTCATCCCTCCCACCCTCGAAGCCTTAAGCAAAAGTGTAGCCCCTACCACATTGAAATTCTTTGAATGGAATATCGGTATGGGAAGCTTTTCCAATCCGTCCATGGTGCTTTGCCTTATCGGACTGGGACTGGCTGCTATCTTAATGGCATTGAAAGTAAAAGGGTCATTGCTTATCAGCATTGTCGCTTCGACCCTGATCGGTATCCCGATGGGCGTAACGGTTATTCCGGCTAATTTCACCATCTTCAGCCTGCCCGATTTCCACCATCTGGCCGTTGGGGCGCTCGACATTAAGGGTGCACTGAATATGGGAATCTGGACAGTGATTTTCACCTTTACCTTTGTCGAGTTGTTCGATACCTTCGGGACGCTGGTGGGGACAGCCACCAAAGCCGGCCTGATCGATAAAGAAGGCAACTCGCCTAAAATCGGGAAAGCCATGTTGGTGGATGCCATTGGGGTATCGTTTGGTGCATTGATGGGAACCAGTACGGTAACCACCTATGTGGAAAGTGCTGCCGGTATTGGCGAAGGTGGTCGTACAGGCCTTACTGCTGTTACCACCGGTGTATTGTTCCTCTTGGCACTGGTACTCGCACCGTTGGCAGGGATTATACCAAGTGCTGCCACTGCTCCCGCTCTGATTATCGTCGGGGTGTTGATGGCTTCATCGGTTCTTGATATCGACTTCAGCGACTTTACCGAAAGCTTCCCCGCATTCCTTACCTTTATCCTGATGCCACTCACCTACAGCATTGCCAACGGTATTGCCGGAGGTATCATTGCCTACACCTTGCTGAAAGTGGTAACCGGAAAAGGTAAAAAAGTGCACTGGATGATGTACCTGCTCTTTGTGCTCGTTGTTACCCGGTATGTTTTTTTGAGCGAATAGTTCGTTTCTTCGTTCAAAAAAAACTATAAACTCAAGGCTGTCTGATTTTCAGGCAGCCTTTTTTATAAATACAAACCCCGATTCCGTGCCAACAGATTCATCGACAGGCACAAAAGTGTCTTTCCGGATATACCCTTCATTAAATTAGGAAAGGGAATTGCCAGTGGCTGGGTTAACATTCCGATAGCTATTGGGATATTAACCTAGCTTCTGTATTATAGGAATTTGAAATCCAATATGTACAAATATTAAAAAACATTTTTTATCTTTGCAAAGTTAAAATTCACAATGTTATGGAAATGAAAAATCGTATGGAAGGCGTACGATTCAATTCATAATTCGTAATTTATAATTATGCGATCACAATTACCGTTTTCAGCGACTGATTGGTTTCCGGGAATTATCGGGATAAAAGGCTTTATAGAGTGACAATTGGTTGAATATAACACTTTTGCGGATTACAACCCGATAGCCCCGATAGCTATCGGGGGGATGTTAAACCAGCGGCAGGCAATCCCTTTTGTACATTTGAAATAAGGGAGTATATCCGTGGGGACGGGGAAAAGCAAACGATAACGGATCGGGAGCTTGTATCCACAAGTTCATTGCGCAAAGGCATCTACATAGCCCGGATTATAACCGCTACCGGCATGGTGGAAAAGAAACTGGTGAAAGCATGACGGCAAGACTTATACTTGACAGTTAATTACCTCCAATATAAAACACAACTATTACGTAGAAAGCATAAAAACAATTACATATGAAGAAAATTCTTACTCTTTTCCTTTTTTCATGTCTCTTTTTTGTAATGAAGGCTACCGAAAGCCATACGGTAAATACTACAGCCGGCAATTTAACTACTGATGCAAATGCCTATTTAAACACCGTTACTGACCTCACCGTTACCGGCATCATCGATGCCCGCGACTTTGTGACTATGCGCGATAACATGCCACTGGTCACGCTGGACTTAAGTGGAGCTACAATAGCGGCGCATACAGGAACTGACGGTACGCTTACAAGCTTTACTTCTTATCCTGCCAATGAAATTCCTGAGGAAGCTTTTAAAAGTATATTGAGTCTGACAAACATTAGTATGCCTTCGTCAACTACTGCCATTGGAAATTTTGCTTTTCAGTATTGTGGCCTCACCGGTTCGTTAATTATTCCATCATCAGTAACATCTATTGGGGATGCTGCTTTCTTTTATTGTGACAAGCTCACCGATTTGACTATTCCATCGTCAGTAACTTATATTGGACCTTCCGCTTTTAGTCATAGTACTAATATTAAATCTATAAAAGCATATGGAAATGATCCAAGCTCGATAACATTAGGATCCGCTGTATTTTACTTGATATCAACAACTACTTGTACATTGCATGTGCCGGCTGGGACAAAAGCCTTGTATGCTGCCGCTGCGCAATGGAAAAATTTTATTACTATTATTGATGATTTAGCTATTGCTCCTGCTGCAACTAGCACGGCAGCAAGTTCTATCACTAGTGCCGGAGCAATACTGAATGGTACTGTAAATGCAAATAATGCCAGTACAGCCGTAACGTTCGAATATGGGACGAGTACCAGTTACGGCACTAGCGTAACGGCATCACAAAGTCCGGTTACTGGTAAAACTGCTACCACAGTAAGCTATACGCTTACCGGCTTAACCCCTAATACCACTTATCGCTACAGGGTAATAGGAGTAAATTCAGAGGGAACAACCAATGGTGGTGATATGAGCTTTACAACTTTAGTTCCTAATCCAACTGTAACAGGTATTTCGCCGATCAATGGACCTACAACAGGTCCCACATCAGTAACAATAACCGGAACAGACCTAACAGCTGCTACTGCCGTTATGTTTGGCGGTACAAATGCAACAGGTTTCACGGTTAACTCTGCAACACAAATCACAGCAACAGCTCCGGCAGGATCGGCAGGAACTGTAGATATTACTGTTACAACTCCAAACGGAACAAGTACAACCAATATAAACGATAAGTTTACGTATGTGGCTGCTCCAACAGTAACCACCAATGCAGCTACAAGCATTACTTCGGCAGGGGCTACCCTCAATGGAAGTATCAATGCAAACAATGCCAGTACTACTGTAACGTTCGAATATGGTTTGACAACCAGTTACGGAACAAGTGTTACTGCTGCTCAAAGTCCGGTTACGGGCGGTACAGCTACCCCGGTAAGCAAAACAATTACAGGATTAACGGCGGGTACCACTTATCATTACAGGGTGAATGGAGTTAATGTCGGCGGAACAACTAATGGGACAGACCTTACATTTACTACTGTTGCAACTGTTCCAACAGAATCATTTTACGACCAAATTACTCTTCCTTTTGCCCCTACGGATGATGTAGATATGTCTTCTTCTACATTGGCGCCATCAATGTACCTTGCTAGTGCTAGTACTATTAAATCATATCCTTCGAAAGGATATAAGGTAACTCTTCCTAAAAGTGGTACAATTACTTTATCTGCTTCATCAAATGAAATTGCAACAAATGAATTTGCATTTCTGGTTTCGACAAGCTACGACGCAAGTTTAAGTTCCAAGAAATACATGGCAGCTGGTAACGGAACAACTACTACTTTAACTCCGGGAGCCTACTACATCGTATTATTTACAGATAATAAGTATGGGAAATTTAGAGTAAATATTACATTAAAAGCCCTTCCTAACATTACAAGCATTTCACCCACATCAGGCTCAACATTAGGTGGAACAACGGTTACTATTACCGGAGCCAACTTTACAGGCGCTACAGCCGTGAAATTTGGCACAACGGCTGCTACATCTTATACCGTTAATTCAGATACACAAATTACAGCTGCCGCTCCTGCCGGAACCGGCACAGTAGATGTGAGGGTAACTACCGCAGATGGAACAAGTGCAACAAGTAGTGCTGACCAATTTACGTATGTTGCTACACCAACTATAACAGCTATATCGCCTACAAGTGGATCAACAGCGGGAAGTACATCGGTTGTCATTACCGGAACCAACCTAACAGCTGCTACTGCCGTGAAATTTGGCTCAACCAATGCCACCAACTTTACGGTTAACTCAGCTACACAGATTACAGCAACTGCTCCCGCAAGATCACCAGGAGTTGTAGATATTACAGTTACAACTGCCGGGGGAACGAGTGCTACGAGTACTTCTGATCAGTTTACGTATGTGACTGCTCCAACGGTAACCACTAATGCCGCAACCAGCGTTACTTCAACAGGGGCTACGCTTAACGGTAGCGTAAATGCAAACAATGCCAGCACAGCTGTAACGTTCGAATATGGTTTGACAACCAGTTACGGAACAATCGTTACAGCTGATCAAAGTCCGGTTACGGGCAGTGCAGCTACCCCGGTAAGCAAAGCAATTACTGGATTAACGGCGGGGGTCACTTATTATTATAGGGTAGTTGGTGTAAATGCAGGGGGAACAACCAACGGATTGGGTAAGAGCTTTACGGCTCCGTTCTTTGCAGGAAATGGTACTCCGGAAGATCCTTACCAGATCGCAACACTTGCAGATCTCAAATGGGTGTCGGAACACAGCGATATATGGAATAGCTCTTTTGTCCAGACTGCCAACATTGATGCCTCCATAACGTCCACATGGAATATTAGCAAAGGTTTTTCGCCCATTGGTAATGCCACAACTAAGTTTACTGGCAGCTACAACGGACAATATCATACCATTACCGGTTTGACCATTAATCGTTCTGACGAATATAATGTTGGTCTCTTCGGAGTGACTGCTAATTCAATACTTAAAAATATTGCTCTACTCGATTGCTCGGTTATAGGTCAGAATAATGTTGGTAGTTTGGTAGGGTATATGGGGTATAATAGCACCCTTACTTCTTCTATAAGTGACTGTTATTGCACAGGTGAGGTTTCCGGAACAGATTATGTTGGCGGATTGGCGGGGGCGAATCAAAGTTCCGGCATTACGAATAGCTATTCCACATGTAACGTTACTGCAACATCAAATGCAGCAGGCTTGGTAAGTTTTAATATGAATTCCACTATTGCCAACTGTTTTTATGATAAAAACACCTCCGGGCAAAGTGACACAGGTAAGGGTACACCAAAAACTACCGCCGAGATGAAAATGCAAAGCACTTTTACCGGCTGGGACTTTGTCGGCGAAACTGCTAACGGCACCACCAATATTTGGGCCATCAGCAGCACACTGAACAATGGGTACCCCTGCTTTATGAGCCAAATTACTTCTCCCACAGCTCCGACAGTAACTACCCAGGCAGTCACTGGCATAACTGAGACAACAGCTACAGGTAATGGAAATATTACCGGGTTAGGTGTTCCCAATGCTGGTTCGCATGGTGTTTGCTGGGGAACAAGTGCAAATCCTACGATTATCGATAATACTGTGGCGAATAGAGGTGGAGTCTCTGTTACTGGAGCTTTCGTTGCTCCAATTACCGGTTTGATACCCAATACCCTTTATCATGTAAGGGCGTATGCTACAAATAGCACGGGTACCGTTTATGGCACTGATGTAAGCTTTACAACACAGTCTACTTCTCAAACCATTTCTTTCGGAGCATTGGATAATAAAACCTATGGTGATGCAGATTATAATCCGGGAGCAACTTCTGCTACATCCGGAATTAATCCTATTACGTATTCCAGTTCAAATGAAGCTGTAGCAACAATTGTTTCAGGCCAGATTCATATTGTAGGCGCCGGAACAACAAATATTACGGCTAAACAAGCAGGAAACACAACTTACAATGCTGCACCGGATGTTACCCAACAACTCATTGTGAACAAACGTGCCATTAACCTTACTGCCGATCTAAAAACAAAAACTTATGGCAATACCGACCCAACGCTAACCGCACAGGTAACTTCGGGAACAATTGTAACGGGTGATGTTGCAACAGGTTCATTGGTTCGTGCAGCCGGTGAAACTGTAGCGGATTACGCCATTAGCAAAGGGACATATACCTATGGAAGCAATTATAATGAAACCTATGTGGGAGCAAATCTGGCTATTGGCAAACGTGCCATTACCATTACCGCCGATGCAAAAACAAAAACCTATGGTAATACCGACCCAACGCTAACCGCACAGGTCACTTCGGGAACAATTGTAACGGGTGATCATGCAACAGGTTCGTTGGTTCGTGCTACGGGTGAAACAGTAGCGGATTACTCGATCAGCAAAGGAACGTACACCTATGGTAGCAATTATGACGAAACCTTTGTCGGGGCTAATCTGACTATTGGCAAACGTGCCATTACCATTACTGCCGATGCAAAAACAAAAACCTATGGCAATACCGATCCAATGATAACCGCACAGGTCACTTCGGGAACAATTGTAACGGGTGATCATGCAACCGGTTCGTTGGTTCGTGCTACGGGTGAAACAGTAGCGGATTACGCGATCAGCAAAGGAACGTACACCTATGGTAGCAATTATGATGAAACCTTTGTCGGTGCAAATCTGACTATAGGAAAACGTGCTATAAATGTGAGTGCAATAGTTGATACAAAAATATATGATGGAACCAATTCTTCTTCAGTTACTCCGACTTATGATGCATTAGTCAATGGTGATGTGGTAAATACAGTTCCCGTTCAGGTATTTGATAATGCAACCGTTGGAACAACGCGTGTACTGACTGCCTCAGGACTCTCCATAAAGAATGGTAGTATGCTTGTAACGGGCAATTATGATATCAGCTATACACCTGCTACAGGAACTATCAATAAACTGGGTGTAACCGTAACAGCCTTAGCCGATACTAAAACCTATAACGGCACGACAGTTTCTACAACTATTCCTACAATAGGTGCATTGGCTGCTGGTGATGTGATACATGTAGCTCCAACACAAGCGTTCGATAATGCAACCGTTGGAACAATGCACGTGCTAACTGCTTCTGGACTCAACATAAAAAGTGGTAGTTCAGATGCAACGGGTAACTATGACATCAGCTATATATCAGCCAATGGAAATATCACTGCAAAACCCCTGACAATATCTGCACCCAACATAATGCTTAATAAGGTATACGATGGAAATAATGTATCGGCAGTAACTGCAGGGATCTTATCGGGTGTTGTTACAAGTGATGCGGGTAAGGTTACCGTTGCAGCTGCGGCAAGTTATAATAATGTCACAGTTGGAACCAATAAAACGATAACGGTGGTGTACACATTAGGCGGCAGTGCTGCCGGTAATTATAGTGCTCCTGCTGAATTTGTAGCCACAGGAGCACAGATATATTCAAGTACCATTACGTTGGAGCCTTTGTCAAATCCAACCCCAGACCCTGCAAACACTGGCTTGGTTTTATCCTATAACGTTGTTATCGGAGGGCCAACCCAATATAAGATAACCTTTGAAACACCTGCATTGGCAGCAGGAATTCAGAATGTCAGCTATACAGCCTTATCTACTACAGGTACGGATGGAAGTATTACCATTACCGTACCGAAAGGAACAAGGGCCGGCAAGTACAAAGGCACTTTGCAAATGCGTAATGAATTTGGTGTAGAAAGTACTACGTACGCTTTCGTGTTGACTGTCAATATTCCATCAGATTATATTGCCATAAAATATAACAGGGTGCTTGTTTTAGATAACAGTACCAAAGTGTTCATTGCTTATCAGTGGTACAAAGACGGTATAGCGATAGAGGATGCCACTAAACAGTTCTATCGTGATCCGAAAGGATTGGTTGGAACCTATACGGTACAGGCGACCACCATCGATGGTGAAATACTTTATACAGACCCTAAGGTGTTAAATATCCCTCTGACTCAGAAGGTAACCGCCTACCCTAGTTTGGTTGGAGCAAATCAAACCTGCACTGTCGAAATTATTGATCCGGCTATGGAATTGGATTTGACAGGTGCTGAACTATCCGTATATTCATCACAAGGTATTCGAGTGTACTATTCAACTAAGGTTGAAAAGCTAAACACAATCAAACTTCCGACAATTGATGGTATGTATTCCGGACGTGTAACCACATCCGACGGGCAATCATTTTTGTTTAAAGTCATTGTTGCAAACTAACAGCAATCGTTGTGGTACCCAGAAAGTGTTACTGCAAAGCATGTACATTACTAAGTAAATTTATAAATGAAAAAACAACTTACATTAGCGCTGAGCTTTCTCTTTTTCAATATGCTCCAGGCTCAGGAAAAACAACACTATCTGCATATTACAGTAGGAGGTGGATTACATAACCTCTCGTACGATTTGCAAAACGGAACACAAAGCGGGCGGTTTGGAAACACGATAAATGCAGGATACAACTATTTCTTTACTCAACACTGGGGAATACAATCCGGACTGGGACTGCAATGGTTCAATGCCCGGTCTACTGTAAACTACTTATCGGCAATACCGCAAGTGGATATTGATGGAGAAAGCTTTGAGTTTCGTGCCGTTTACAACAACTGGCGGGAAAAACAACAAGCCTTGTTTATGGATGTTCCATTGACCATGCAGTACCGACATGCATTGAGCAACAAAATAAGTCTTCAAGGATCGGCCGGTGGCAAGATATCTATTCCCATTAGTAGTAGCTATGAAACAACCGGTGGCAGCATAACCACCACCGGTTATTACTCCCGATTAAATGCGGAACTAAGCAACTTACCTGAATTTGGATTTACAACAACTACGGATAGTTACAGTGGTAAACTATCATTGCGTCCATCATATATGGCAATAGCAGATATCGGCGGACTATATGCCTTATCGCCCAAAATTGACCTATATCTGGGAGCTTATTTCAACTACGGATTGAACAATGCATTGAAGGCAAAATCGGTAGAGATTTACCAACTCGATGGTGTGTACAATGGTGTGTTGGCAAGCACTCAAACCACGAAGGTAAACCCGGTGTCGGTAGGTATTAAAGTAGGGATCTATTTTCGCATAAACAAAACAAAAGAAGTCAGAATTGCCGATGAACTTTCGATGATCACTCAACCGTCAGAGATTATTCAACAAAAAGACTCAGTGATTGCCCCTCAAAAAGAAGAAACTGTTGCGGTAGTAGCTATTGAACAATCGGTCAACAAACCTTCTGTTCCTGTTGAAAAAGAAAAGATAGTAGAACAGCAGCCAGATATAGTATCAATAATCACTATCTATTTTGCAAAGAATTCCAATAAAAAGATAAATGAAGAAAGCGATAAAATAAAAGAACTTAGTGACATGCTAAAAAGAAACCCAAACTTGTGTCTACAGATTACCGGTCATACATGTAATTTGGGAACACACGGAAACAATCTTCGGGTTGGATTAAGAAGAGCGAATAGTGTAAAAGCTAAACTCATCGTGCAAGGTGCATCTTCAAATCAATTGACTACTGAAAGTAGAGGTGATAAAGAACCATTAGTTCCAAACACTTCTGAAGCAAGCCGCAAAAAAAACCGAAGAGTAGAAATCAAAGTCGTGAATTGCAACAGATAGTTGAAGAACATTCTAAATAGTACTAATCCTTAAACTTTAACTGTTTTAGGATTAGTCACATCTTGCCAGGTAATTTGCCTGATATACAAAGAAGGCAATTCTCCCAAGATCGGGAAAGCCATGTTGGTGGATGCCATTGGCGTGTCGTTCGGTGCATTGATGGGAACAAGTACGGTTACCACCTACGTGGAAAGTGCTGCCGGTATCGGCGAAGGGATCATTGCCAACACTTTGCAGAAAGTAGTAACCGGAAAAGGTAAAAAAGTGCACTGGATGATGTACCTGCTCGTTGTTCTCGTTGTTACCCGGTATGTCTTTTTGAGCGAATAGTTCGTTTTATCGGTCAAAAAATACCCTACACATAAGGCTGTCTGATTTTCAGGCAGCCTTTTTTATGTAGAAACACTTCCAACGGGTCGTTGACTATATCAACAATGCTGATTTTAAATACGGTATACTTTCCTGGTATCATCCTATCATCATCCTATCACTTACAAAAGGAAAAAACTTCCATGCTAAAACGAATATAAAACGTATATAATACGTCCTTTTAAAATATCGTTTTATATACATGTTATATACGTTTTATATACGTTTTATATACGTTTTACCGATAATAGGATGATAGTAAGATGGTGAACAGGTTCCTATCGGAACTTGATTTCCCGGTGAAAGGAATTGAAAATGGTTGCGTTTTCTCCCCTTGTATCAACTCCTTACCCGGTACAAGGGGAGAAAACGCAACCATTTTCAATTCCTTTC
>Ga0302208_10000556_pt1 | contig 17338 bp, 11 predicted proteins | sample II_Fen_E2_3_FD_194577 | JGI IMG/M metagenome (GOLD analysis project Ga0302208, IMG submission 194577) | Peat permafrost microbial communities from Stordalen Mire near Abisko, Sweden - II_Fen_E2_3 | ecosystem: Environmental > Terrestrial > Soil > Wetlands > Permafrost | place: Sweden: Abisko...
TGAAGGGAAGACGATATTGACCAAATTATTCAATTTAAAAATAGACTTCGCCGAATGTATGGTCCAAAAAAAATCAAACCATGGACTTCTGCTGAATCAGAAAATAAATTACTAAACAGGAAACCTAATAATTCGATATTTCAGCTACTGAAGGCTTGTTTGCCGAGCTTTTTACAAAAAAATTCGTTTGTTTAACAAATAGACCTACCCTAAAAAAGGGAGAAATAGTTATTTATTATTACATTTGCAATTGAAATAATAACAAATTGATTAAAAATACAGATATTATGGCATTTGATGAAGAAATGATTCAACGCATTTATGCTTCCCTTCCTGAAAAGATCAGTCAGATTAAAAATAAACTACAACGTCCACTGACCCTTACTGAGAAAATTCTTTATTCTCACTTACATGTGGAAGAACCTCTGGACAATCACATGAGGGGGGTAGACTACGTAAATTTCACCCCTGACCGTGTTGCCATGCAGGATGCAACCGCCCAAATGGCTCTGCTGCAACTAATGAATTCAGGACGTAAAACGGTTGCTGTCCCAACAACTGTTCATTGTGACCATCTGATTCAAGCGTATATTTCGGCAAAACCCGATTTGCAAACAGCTGTTGTGACCAATCGTGAAGTATATGACTTTCTGAGCAATGTTTCCAATAAATTCGGAATAGGCTTCTGGAAACCGGGAGCCGGGATTATTCATCAGGTGGTATTTGAAAATTATGCATTCCCGGGAGGAATGATGATTGGCACCGATTCACATACTCCAAATGCCGGAGGTATGGGAATGATAGCTATCGGAGTAGGTGGTGCCGATGCAGTGGATGTTATGGCAGGAATGCCCTGGGAACTGAAAATGCCAAAAATAATAGGTGTCAGGCTAACCGGGAAGCTTTCAGGATGGGCTTCACCAAAAGATATTATACTTAAACTGGCAGGAATACTTACGGTAAAAGGCGGTACCAATGCCGTTATTGAATATTTCGGAGAGGGTACTGCTTCACTGTCGGCTACCGGTAAAGGAACGATCTGCAATATGGGAGCCGAAGTAGGTGCAACGAGTTCCCTTTTCCCTTTTGATCAAAAATCAGCCGATTACCTGATTGCAACAGGCCGTGCTTCAATAGCTGAAGCTGCCAATGCCATCATCGAACACCTGCAACCAGACCCTGAAGTGGTAGCCAGGCCGGAAGAGTATTATGACAGCATTATTGAAATTAATCTAAGTGAATTAGAACCTTACATAAACGGACCGTTTACCCCTGATGCCGCCTATACACTTTCAGAGTTTGGCAAGGCAGTAAAAGAAAAAGGGTATCCGCAGGTACTGGAAGTTGGATTAATCGGATCGTGCACCAACTCATCATACGAGGATCTTACCCGTGCAGCTTCTGTAGTAAAACAAGCAAAAGAAAAAAACATTAAAGTAAAATCACAGTTTATTATCAATCCAGGCTCAGAGCTAGTGCGTTACACAGCCGAAAGAGATGGTGTTCTGGAAGAATTTGAATCGGTAGGTGCTGTGATTATGGCCAATGCCTGCGGACCCTGTATTGGTCAGTGGAGACGGGAATCAGATCAACCGGATCGCCCGAATTCTATCCTGACATCCTTCAACCGTAATTTTGCAAAACGGAATGATGGGAATCCAAACACCCATACTTTTATCAGCTCTCCTGAAGTGGTAGCAGCATTAACCATAGCCGGAGATTTGTGCTTTAATCCGTTGACGGATACATTGGTCAATGAACAAGGCGAAAATGTGAAATTACAGGAACCAATAGGGTTTGAATTGCCTCCAAAAGGATATAACGTTGAAGATGCAGGATATCAGGCACCTTCAGGCAAGGGAAGTGCCGTAGAGATTAAGATTGCAACTGATTCAAACAGGCTTCAACTGCTTAAGCCATTCCCGGCCTGGGATGGGAAAGACTTGCTGGAACAACCCTTGCTTATCAAGGTAAAAGGCAAATGTACCACCGACCACATATCCATGGCGGGCTCGTGGTTGCGTTTTCGTGGACACCTGGACAACATATCCGATAATATGCTTATCGGGGCTGTGAATGCCTTTAATGAAAGAACAAACGCCGTTCTGGACACACAGACAGGTGAATACATCACTGTCCCGGGGTTGGCCCGCAAATACAAAGCCCAACATCTGGGATCGGTCGTTGTGGCTGAAGAAAATTACGGGGAAGGTTCGTCGCGTGAACATGCTGCTATGGAACCCCGCTTCCTGAATGTGAAAGCCATCATGGTAAAATCATTTGCCCGGATACACGAAACAAATCTCAAGAAACAGGGAATGCTGGCTCTGACATTTGTCAATAAAGAAGATTATGATAAAGTGCGTGAAGATGATAAAATCAGTATCCTGGGACTGACGGATTTCACACCGGGCAAACGGCTCACCGTACAATTGCTGCACAGCGATAAAAGCATGCAGAGTTTTGAAGTGGCTCATACCTATAATCAGGTACAAATTGACTGGTTTAAGGCAGGAAGTGCACTGAATGCAATGAATAGTTGATTACGATTAACATATTCTACTTATTTAACAGTATGCTCAGGCAACTTGCATGAACAATTTACATATTTAACTCATTATACTATTGAATAAACTCAATCATCTCTTTTAACTGAATCAACAGAACAATAATATAAACAAAACAAAATAAAATCGAAAGTCATGGAAAAGGATTATCTGATTTATAAGCTATCGGAAACGATAAAGACAACAAGTCGAATCGACAAAGAATTATTCACTCAATTTAACGTAAAACGTGGCTTACGAAATGAAGATCATTCAGGGGTATTAGTTGGTTTAACGAAAGTTGGAGATGTTGTTGGATATGAGAAGCTCCCTGAAGGTGGATTGAAAGCTATTCCAGGAAAATTATTTTACCGTGGTATTGATGTGGAAGATTTGGTTCATGGCCTTCAAAAGGAAGACAGGCTGGGTTTTGAAGAAACAGCTTTCTTGCTTTTATCCGGTTATTTACCCGATTCGGAAGAGCTGATTTCATTCCGGAAAGTACTTTATAATGCCATGCCTTTAACGCAAAAAGCAACGATGCACATCCTGGATCTGGAAGGACAAGATGTGATGAACATCTTAGCTCGCAGCGTACTGGATTTATATACTTTTGATCCAAATCCGGATGATATATCCAGGGATAATTTAATCCGTCAATCAATCGATTTAATTGCAAAATTTCCGACTATCATTGCTTATTCATACAATGTGCTTCGTCATAGCCAGTTGGGACGTTCATTACATATCCGGCATCCGAATGAAGACATGTCAATTGCAGAAAACTTTCTGTATATGATGAAAGGTCCTGGTAAATACACTGATTTAGATGTAAAGATTCTGGACCTGACGCTTATACTTCATGCCGATCATGGGGGTGGTAATAATTCTACCTTTACCGTTCGTGTCACAAGCTCTTCACAGACCGACACCTATTCTTCCATAGCAGCAGGGATTGGTTCTCTTAAAGGGCCTTTACATGGTGGTGCCAATATCAAAGTGGTTCAAATGTTTGAACATCTTAAATCAATCATTACAAACTGGAAAGATGTAAAAGAAATTGATGCCTATTTCAAAAAAATGTTGAATAAGGAAGCATATAACAAAAGCGGCTTGATTTATGGTATAGGTCATGCTGTGTACACAGTTTCTGATCCACGTGCATTATTATTGAAAGAAATGGCTCGTCAAATGGCGGAGGAAAAGGGTTTACAAAGAGAATTTGCTTTCCTTGAATTGTTGGATGAAAGGGCTGTTAAATCCTTTATGACCTTCAAAGGAGATGATATTAACAAGCAGGTATGTACCAACGTCGATTTCTATTCAGGATTTGTATATGATGCCTTAGGCTTACCTACTGAAGTATTCACACCATTATTTGCCATGGCACGTATCACCGGCTGGACAGCACACCGTATTGAAGAATTAAACTTTGCCAGCAAACGGATAATTCGTCCTGCATACAAAAATGTTGGAGATCGTAAAGCATTTGTGCCATTGAACGAAAGATAAAACAAGGTTTTCAATGTTTGGAGGGTTTGAAGTTTGAACGGTTTCATGTTTAAAATGTAAAATACTCAAAATAGAATGTTATTAAAGAACAAACAAATTTTAATTCGTATAATTCGATTCAATTCGAGAAATTAGTATTCAATGCAAAAAATAAAAGTAACTAATCCCATAGTTGAACTTGACGGAGATGAAATGACGCGTATTATCTGGAAATTCATAAAAGAACAGCTTATCGTTCCTTATTTGGATCTGGACATAAAGTACTACGACTTAAGTATCGAGAACCGGGATCTGACAGAGGATCAGGTGACCATTGATGCTGCAAACGCTATCAACCAATACAATGTGGGAATTAAATGTGCCACCATCACTCCCGATGAAGCAAGGGTTGTAGAATTTGGACTAAAGAAGATGTGGAAATCACCTAACGGAACTATCCGTAACATTATTGGTGGTACGGTATTCCGCGAACCGATTATAATGAGCAATGTGCCACGTTACGTACAGGGGTGGACAAAACCTATCATCATAGGCCGTCATGCGTTTGGAGACCAATACAAGGCTACTGACACGGTTATTAAAGGCAAGGGAACTTTACGCATGACATTCACCAATGAAGCCGGTGAAACTAAAAGCTGGGAAGTATATAATTTCGAAGGAGACGGAGTTGCGATGGCGATGTACAATACCGATGAATCAATCTATGGTTTTGCCCGTTCTTCCTTTCAAATGGCACTGGAGAAAAAGTGGCCTTTATACCTCTCCACAAAGAACACAATTCTGAAAGCATACGATGGTCGGTTTAAAGATATTTTTCAGGAAGTTTACGAAAAAGAATTTAAAGTAGAACTTGACAAAGTAGGTGTTACGTACGAACACCGTCTGATAGATGACATGGTAGCTTCATGCATGAAATGGAACGGAGGTTTTGTATGGGCCTGCAAGAATTATGATGGTGACGTTCAGTCCGACACCATAGCGCAGGGTTTTGGTTCATTGGGATTGATGTCGTCAGTGCTTATTACCCCCGATGGTAAGACTGTGGAAGCTGAAGCCGCCCATGGTACCGTCACCCGTCACTACAGGGCGTACCAACAAGGGAAAGAAACATCAACAAACCCTATTGCTTCCATCTTTGCCTGGACGCGTGGGCTAATGCACAGGGCTAAACTGGATAATAACGCAGCGCTGTTAGACTTCTGTGAAAAACTGGAACAGGTTTGTATTGAAACGGTTGAATCCGGCAAAATGACCAAGGATCTAGCGGTACTGATATATGGCGAGAAACTTACCCATGAGAATTATCTGAGTACCGAAGGCTTCCTGGCGGCATTAAAAGAAAATCTGGATGTAAAATTAAAATAAATCATATTTCACCAAAAAAGAGAGATCCAAATTATTGGATCTCTCTTTTTTTGTGAAATAGAAACTCTTATGACCTTATTTCATATTACTTTTTGAAGCAATATATTGTTCTATGTAGTTCTTTAATTCCTGTTTCTTCGCAGTATCTTTTATCAAATCATATAAAGGAATTAAATCATCTTTACCAATTTCTATAAATTGTAAATTAGAAGACCCATTAAACGAAGAATAAAGATCAACAAATAGCTTATCCGGATTATAATCTGTAGGGTTAATTATTCCACACATTTTTTTATCTCCTCCAATAGTATTATAAATTAACCGCTCATTAGTATTGTTTGATTTGGTTTCATAATTACTCACATAAATCGATGAAACACCCCCCATGAATTGTTTCATCCGTTTGTACAAACCATGCTCTGCTTGTAAGGCATCAGGTGTTTCTGCAGAATATAACACCTCACATTTTTTTCCTAAAACAACTTGTGTTAAAACGTGAGTTCCATATTTAGAAACTAGTTGCTGAGATGTAAGTAAATTTATGTCGTTTTGAAAGTTTAAAGACAATGCTTTTTGAAGATCAGAGTACTTTTTTATCCAAAATCTTGGACTGACAAAAGTAATAGAGTAATATGCAAATGCAAATTTTGAATCTATAGAATCAGTATGAAAAGCTAACTTTGCCAGGGATTTTAATTGAGCAGAAAGAGCGTATTCGGAAAAAGATACTTGAGGAGTTTCCGAATTAGACAACTTTTTTGTTAACTCACTAAAGCTATTGGCACTGAATAACGTTGAATAAGAACTGTTTATTCCATCTGAATAGGATTCAAGAGAATTTAGATCTAAAACCTTAGCTCTTCCTGAAGTAGAATCACAGAATCCTGTAGCATCATAACCATACCCTAACAGACTTGTAACTTTATCACCTGAATTACCAATATTTGAAGGATATTCCAGCTGCGTAACACTACTTGGTGTAATAGTCTCCGATAGTTGCTCAGTTGTACTATTACATGAAAAAAATACAAATGCAAGAAAAATAAAGAAATAAGTTTTCATAACTATAAATTTAATTTAAGACAAAGGTAGCAATATTATATAAAATATAGTAATATTATCTATTTATTTTTTAGGTGGTTTACAATCCACAAAATCCTAATTTTTGACGGAACAAACATTTTGTTCATCAGGCACAATCTTATAAAAATAAAAATCTACCAATGGGAGTAACAAAAAAAGAAGCAATCATCTCTGATTGCTTCATATTCAAATTTAGAAAAATCGTACTATCATTCCGATTATCCTAAAAAGCCTTTTAATAATTTACTTTTAGCATTAGGTCTCAATTTACGAATGGCCTTTTCCTTAATCTGGCGTACACGTTCACGGGTTAAACCGAATTCATCACCAATTTCTTCAAGGGTCATTTCAGTTACACCAATACCAAAGAATTTCTTTACGATATCGCGTTCCCTGTCAGATAAGGTGAAAGCTAAAACTCGTTCTATTTCTTTAGAAAGTGATTCGTTAATCAACACACGATCCGCATTTGGGGAATCATCATTAATCATGACATCCAATAAGCTGTTATCTTCACCTTCCACAAAAGGAGCATCAACCGAAATATGACGGCCTGATACTTTCATGGTGTCAGCAATTTTATCAACCGGGATATCCAATACTTCAGCCAATTCTTCAGGAGAAGGACGACGTTCGTTCTCTTGTTCGAATTTAGAAAAAGCCTTGTTGATTTTGTTTAATGATCCAACCTGATTCAAAGGCAAACGCACAATACGGGATTGTTCAGCCAAAGCCTGCAAAATTGATTGACGGATCCACCATACAGCATAGGAAATAAACTTAAATCCACGTGTTTCGTCAAATTTCTCAGCTGCTTTAATCAGACCAAGGTTGCCTTCGTTTATCAAGTCGGGTAGACTGAGGCCTTGATTTTGGTACTGTTTTGCAACTGATACTACGAAACGGAGGTTAGCACGTGTAAGTTTTTCCAACGCCAATCGGTCACCCCCTCGTATCCGTTGAGCTAACTCAACTTCTTCTTCGACAGTGATAAGATCTTCCCGTCCAATCTCTTGCAAATATTTGTCAAGCGATGCACTTTCACGATTCGTGATTGATTTTGTTATTTTTAATTGTCTCATTTAATGGATGAAAATTAGCTTGCAAAATTAGTTATTTTTTTCGATATTACAAAACGAAAAATTCAAAAAGAATTGCAATGTTTGTTTCTATCGTAACAAATTAAAAGCCAGTAAGTTTATAAAGTGGAGATTGTTTACGGAAATAAGCTTCTAATTTACAAAATTAAACACCACTTCCGTAAGTAGCAATGAATTGATTTGAGAGCTATAAAATGAACGTAGAAAACCAGAAATTATTTTCTATTGTTGATAAAAATAAAAGAACAAACTCAATCTCTATTTAGTTTGTTCTTTTATTACTTTATCTCCATTCTTAACACATCCTAATCTGCCAGATTTATGGCAAAATATATGATTTTACCCTTTGGATACAAACCGGCAATTAACAACACCTTCTCCTGATCTCCATTGTTGATAGCATCATTGTATGCTTCCTTAATATCTGCTTCTGTTCTGATCGGTTGATTGTTTATCTTTAGGATAATAAATCCCGGCTTAATCCCCTGGTCCGCTAATTTGCCTTTAGAAAGAGACTTAACCTCAACCCCGAAATCGATATCCAATTGCTCTTTTGTTTTATCAGTCAATTCTTTGTAAGTTCCTCCTAATGCATCATCACTAGTCTGAACTGAAACTAAACCAGTATTTCCCTGATTGTTTTTTAATTCAACATTCAATTTTTGTTCTTTATTGTCACGGAGAACTGTGACTGTAATTTTGTCACCCGGATGATAACGACCTACTTGCTCCTGTAATTCAGAAGAGGACTGTACATTCACCCCATTCACATTATTGATAATATCCCCGGCTTTTATTCCTGCTTTTTTAGCCGCACTTTGTTGCAATACGGTATTTACATAAACTCCTTCCATTGTTTTCAGATTTTTCGCTTTAGCAATGCTATCGTTGATATTTCTAATTTGAATTCCTAAAACGGCGCGCTGAACGACACCATACTTTCGAATATCGGCAACCACTTTTTGTACAATGCTAACCGGAACTGCAAAAGCATAGCCTGCATACGTTCCTGTTTGTGATGCAATTGCCGTATTAATTCCAACTAACTGACCATGCGTATTTACTAAAGCGCCTCCGCTATTTCCGGGATTAACAGCTGCATCAGTTTGAATGAAAGACTCAATAGGAATTTGTGAATTAATAATGTTGATACTTCTTGCTTTAGCACTGACAATGCCGGCTGTAACCGTTGAAGTCAGATTAAACGGATTTCCGACAGCCAATACCCATTCACCCACTTTTAATGAATCAGAATTTCCGAATGCAATTACGGGCAAATCTTTTGCATCAATTTTAATCAGTGCAATATCTGTATTCGGGTCTGCTCCTATCACTTTTGCTTTGAAGGTACGTTTGTCATTTAAGGTTACTTCAATATCCGAAGTGCCATCTACCACATGGTTATTAGTAACAATATAACCATCATTTGATATAATCACCCCTGAACCGGAAGCTTCCTGCATTGGTGCTTCTTTTTGCTTATTCTGCCTTTGCCTATTATTTTGCCTTGGATCCCCAAAGAAATACCGAAAGAACGGGTCATTCTGAAAGTCATCCATTTGTTGGTATTTTATGGGCGTTTTAGTTTTAACGTGAACCACTGCATGTACACTTAATTCAGCAGCCACCGTAAAATCGGTTTCCATAGCATTGGAAGCATGTGCAAATTTGGCATATTCTACCGGAAGCTGATTGTTTTGAAAGTCAGGACCTTCATGGTTGTGAGAAATAAGATTAGTGGTCAAATTAGTAGCTACACTCACGGCTACGACCAAAACAAAAAAGCCAAGCGTCTTCATTCTTTTTGTTGCATTCATAATTTTCATACTTGTATAATTAATAATGGTTGATTATTTATTTTGACTATCAAAAATTATATTATGTTGCAAAAGAAACAAAAGGTATGCCGACTAGTTTATAATTCTAAGATATTTTTCTATAATTAACAGTGTAAATTTGGTGATTAACTCGTATTAACGAAGGTAAATTCGTATGTAAAAAAAGTTGAAAATACAGCATAAAAAAGCCACCTGTTTGACAGGTGGCTTTCATATTAACCGGTAAATAATTCAGACTTTAGAATTATGAATCTGTCAATTTTTCTTACTTTTTAAAACCGTAAACCGCTAAATCGCCCAATTCTTCTTCAATGCGTAAAAGTTGATTGTATTTTGCCATACGGTCAGAACGGCTCAGGGAGCCAGTTTTAATTTGACCTGAATTTGTGGCCACAGCTATATCAGCAATAGTGGCATCTTCAGTTTCACCGGAACGGTGGGATGTTACCGAAGTATATCCTGCCCTGTGAGCCATTTCGATGGCATCCAACGTTTCAGATAATGTTCCGATTTGGTTTACTTTAATCAAAATAGAGTTGGCACAACCCAGATCAATTCCTTTCTTCAGATAGTCGACATTCGTTACAAACAAATCATCCCCTACCAATTGAATTTTGCTGCCCAATCTGTCAGTCAACAACTTCCAACCATCCCAATCACCTTCATTCATGCCATCTTCAATAGAATCAATCGGATAGTTGGCTGCCAGTTCAGCCAGGTAATCCACCTGTTGAGCCGAAGTGCGCTTTGCACCGTTAGGACCTTCAAATTTAGAATAATCGTAAATACCATTTTTGTAAAATTCGGAGGCTGCACAATCTAATCCGATCATAACATCCTTCCCTGCTTTATAACCAGCTTTTTCGATAGCTGAAATAATAGATTCCAGGGCATCTTCAGTCCCTTTCAGGGCTGGTGCAAATCCACCTTCGTCACCCACAGCGGTGCTTAAATTGCGATCGTGAAGGACTTTCTTGAGTGAATGAAAAACTTCTGCTCCCATACGCAATCCTTCATGGAAAGATGTTGCTCCTACCGGACGGATCATAAATTCCTGAAAGGCTATCGGGGCATCAGAATGAGAACCCCCATTAATAATGTTCATCATTGGCACAGGCAATACAAATGCATTTGTGCCTCCAATATACCTGTATAAAGGCATTTCAAGGTATTCTGCTGCTGCTTTTGCCACCGCCAGCGAAACTCCCAGAATGGCATTAGCACCCAGATTTGACTTCGTTTTGGTCCCATCAAGCTGAATCATTAGCTTATCAATAGCACGTTGTTGCAAGGCACTAATGCCAACCAATGCAGGTCCAAGGATAGTATTCACATTGGCAACGGCTTTTAGAACGCCTTTTCCCATATAACGGTTCTTATCACCATCACGTAATTCAATTGCTTCATTTTCGCCTGTTGAAGCTCCGGAAGGTACTGAAGCACGACCCATTACACCTGATTCCAAGAATACTTCTACTTCTACTGTAGGATTTCCACGCGAGTCTAGAATTTCGCGGGCAACAATCTTTTCAATTTTACTCATAATACTTTATCATTAAATTGTATTTCTAATTCTTTGTTTCTTTTAATAAAACGATTATTAAATGAAAATGTTCGACACAATTGACTTTAATCACATATTGTCTATCAAAAAAAATAGCCTATTTTTGTATAGACAAAACTATAGAAATTTATGAAGAAAGCAATATTATCGATCTTGATTTTTTTTACGCTCACTTCCCAGGCTCAATTACCTCAGTTAAAGTCAATCCTGGGTAAAAGTAAAACAGCTACTTCATCTGTTTCAAATACCGAAATCATTGATGGCTTAAAAAGCTCATTGAATATAGGCATTGATAAAGCAGTCGGAAAACTGGGTATTGAGAACGGCTTTTACAATGATGCAGTCTTAAAGTTGTTATTGCCCCCCGAAGCAAAAGCGATTACCAACAACATTAAATTAGTCCCGGGTGGACAGGACTTGGTAAACAAAACCGTATTATCACTCAATCGGACAGCTGAAGATGCTGTAAAGGAAGCAACGCCAATATTTAAAAATGCAATTCTCCATATGAGCATACAGGATGCAGTTGGTATTTTATATGGAAAAGAGAATGCTGCCACGGAGTATTTACGTCAAAATACCTATTCGCAATTAAAAGCAGCATTTGCCCCTAAAGTTAAAGTATCACTGAACAAACCTCTGGTTGCCAATGTATCAACTAACCAGACCTGGAATCTGCTTTGCTCCGGCTATAATGGAGTTGCCGGTTCTACAGCTGGAAGATTTTCAAGAATGAAACCTGTGAATGTAAATATCGAAGATTATGTAACAGAAAAAGCCTTAGACGCTTTGTTTACTAAAGTAGCTGCTGAAGAGAAAGCGATACGAACAAACCCCGTTGCACGCGTCTCTGCATTATTACAAAAAGTTTTTGGACAACTGGATAAAAAATAAAAAACAAACAATAATTGATTTTTTAGCACAAAGGGAGCATGGATGAAACCTTGCTCCCTTTGTATATAAATAAAATATACCCGATAGGGTATAATCAAATCAAATACATCCCGAATTATACCCTATCGGGTATAATTCGGGATGTATGGAAACTACAATCTCATGTTATTGAATCACATGTTGCTATTCAAACTCCACCACAGTTATACCTGAACCCCCAAAATTGATATGTTCATCGTGGTAACTCTTCACGCCATGCACTGTTCCAAGGTACTGGCGGGTCATTTGACGCAAGGCTCCTGTGCCTGTGCCATGGAGGATACGCACAGAAGCTACTCCAACCATAACAGCATCGTCAATAAAGTACATGACAGCCTGCATAGCCTCATCGCCCCGCATACCCCGGACATCAATCTCGGAAGTAAAGGTTAGTTTACGTTGACGAACCTCATCAGTGGCAGTATTGCCAAGCGATTCAAATTTACGGGCTTCTTTCTTGATCTGATTGTTGCTAATGGGTTCCAGCTTGGCAAGCTTGACAGTCGATTTCATATTACCAAAGGATACCAAAGCCTGTTTATCCTGCATTTCAATAATGGTTCCCACGGCCAGCTGACCTTTCAACCGGACAGTACTGCCCAACTTAAGCGTTCCGGATTCTGCGTTTTGTGTTCCGCGTTCAACGTTCCGCGTTCTGCGTTCCGCGTTTAGTGTTACGGTTTCTTCGTTCTGTGTTCCGGGTTTGTTGTTTTCAGAAGGTTTCTTATTTAACTGCAACCTCATATTCCCACTCTTCAAGTCCCCTTTAGGGGATTTAGGGGTATTAGTTATACTTTCCTTAAACTCTTCCAGTTCTTTCCTGGCCGAACGTGTTTTTTCCTTTTCAGCATCCGCTTCTTTTATCTGGCGGATGGTATTTTCTATTTTAGCATTGGCGTCCGACAACAGGTTTTTAGCTTCGTCTTTTGCCTTATTCGTAATTTCCTTACGTTGCTTGTCAATAGAAGCAATTTCTGTTTCATATTTCTCTACCATTTCTTCCAGCCTTTTTTCTTTCTGGCGGATCTGTTGGCGTTTATTTTCCCAGTATCGTTTATCCCGAACTATATCCTGAAGGTGTTTATCGTAATCCAGATGCTCCACTCCCACTTTCTCAGCAGCTTCAGCAATCAGATCTTCCGGCAGCCCTATCTTACGGGCTATCTCAATGGCAAATGAACTGCCCGGATTCCCGATGCTCAACTGGAACAGGGGTTGTAATTGCTGGCGGTCGTACAGCATAGCACCGTTTACTATTCCTTCCGCATCTTCCGCAAAATGTTTTAAATTGGTATAGTGCGTCGTGATTACCCCGAAAGCCAGGTTCCTGTTGAAACGTTCCAGTGAAGCTTCTGCTATGGCCCCGCCTATCAAAGGCTCGGTACCTGTCCCGAATTCATCAATCAGAAGCAACGTTTTAGGATTGCTGTTCTTGATAAAGAACTTCATGTTCAGCAAATGCGAACTGTAAGTTGATAAGTCATTTTCTATGGATTGCTCATCCCCGATATCAATAAACAGCCTGTCGAATATGCCTGCACGACTACTATCGTGAAGCGGCACCAGCAAACCGCACTGGATCATGTATTGCAACAGGACCACTGTCTTCAGGCATACCGATTTCCCCCCGGCATTCGGTCCTGAAATAAGTAATATCCGTTGTTTTTCATTCAGCACAATATCCAACGGAACAATCTCTTTTCCCTGTTTTTTGAGGGACAGGTATAATAATGGATGCACCGCTTTAGCCCATTCCAGCTGGCACATATCATCTACACGTGGTTTTATAGCCTTGATTTCCGTGGCAAATAACGCTTTAGCACGTAAGAAATCAATCTGGCCCAGGAAATACTGGGATGCAAATATCTCTTCGGAATGTGGACGCACAAAATTGGTAAATTCAAGTAATATACGCATGATCTCCCGTCGCTCCTCCCCTTCCAGTTCACGCAACCGGTTATTAGCCTCCACTACCTGGGTAGGTTCTATAAAAACCGTCTTTCCGGTAGCCGATTCATCATGCACAATTCCTTTGACCTTACGTTTAAAAGCAGGTGAAACCGGGATAACCAACCGCCCTTCGCGCATGGTAGGTGCCACATCTTTCTCTACATATCCATCCGTCTGGGCTTGTCGTAAAATAACATTTAAAGTGCGTGAAATGCTGCTTTGCACCTGAAAAGTATCTTTTCGTATGCGTGCCAGTTCTGAGGAAGCATTATCTTTTATCTTGCCGAATTTATTCAGGATAGCATCAATGCGTTGAATAATACCCGGGAAAGTATCCACGCCCACCACCAGTTCATGCAAATGCGGATATACCTCAGCCTCATGCTTGGTGAGAAAAGCGACCAACCGTCGTACAGCTTCCAGTGCGCGGCGTAAATCAAACACTTCCAGTTCGTCCAGAAACAATCCTTCAATCCGTACCCGTGACAAAGCAGGACGTACATCATAAAAGTCGCCAATAGGTAATTCATCACTATCAGACAGCAGCACACTAAGCATTTCGTCGGTCTGGCTGATTAAACGCATTACTTCGGCATAGTCCGGTGAAAACTGAATCTCATCGACCTTTTCCATACCCAGCGTGCTCACGCATTTGTCCTTCAACAACTGGCGTATGGCCGTAAAATCTATCTTTTGTTCGAAATTAGTTGGATATAACATAGAGAATGATGACCCCTAAATCCCCTAAAGGGGACTTATAGTTAGTTTTATGGTTTAAATTTTGTGAGTGGTAACGATTTGTCAAAAGGAACTATACTTGTTCTCATTCTATGTTTTGAATTAAGCTTGAAATGTCTTGAAAGTTCCTGTGTCTTTTGAAAGAAATCATTTTCATAATCTTTCTCACCATATTGATAATAATAAAGTTGTACTTTCTTGAAATTATCGTGCTCAAAGATATGATTAAATAAAACACGGTCAGATAATCCACAGGAATGACCCATTATATGAACTTCAAAATCATCTTTACCAAGATATTCAAATAAGTTCTGGTAATTAGATGCTTTCAAATAACTAAATGATTTGAAGCATCTTGTAAATTCATTCTCATTAAAATCCTCAATCTTTTCATAGTTTTTGTCTGTTTCATCACCATATCCAAAAATGATTGGATTATTTTGTTCATTTAATTTGCCATGAATGTAGTTGATTTTGGATTTACTAAACCCAAACAAATGTTTATAATTAACGATTGTATTTGTGTAATTGAAATTAAGAAAGTAGACATTTTCACCATTCATTTCAATTTGATTATTTATCGACCAATTATCAAAAATACCCTTTATTTCAGGTGGTAAATCAACTTCCCACTTTTCTGTTGAAATCGTTGATAAATATTCTTCTAATTCAAATTTAATCAAATCAAAACACTCATTTAATTTTTTCAAATTATCTTTTTGAGCAATATTCATTTCTCCTGATGCTGATCCTTCAACACTTCTATAGATCCACTTAATCTGTTTATAGTATTCTAATTCAACATCTACCCAATTGCGATCCAATGACTGAATTATGTCTTCAAAAAAACGGTGATAGTATTTTACTGTGAAATGTGGTGATTTTATTTCGTTAAACTCATAAATACTCTTCAAACCATCAATAGGAACAGAATGACTATATCCCTGATAATTCTCTTCAATAATTGCAACTAGGTTTTTCTTTGTTGATTGTTCCTGATCAGAATTGGATTTAAATCGATTTGTATAGCATTTATTTAAATACCACAAAATAAAATCCTTATAGCTGGTTTTCAGCCCATGCGCCAAATCAAATCCATTTCCAATAATTACAAGTTTATTCATTTGTCTTAGACTTAAGTTTAAATCATAACGTATAAACTGACCGGTTTTAGCTGTTTTATAAATCATACCTTATAAAACTCATTCGTAAAGGTAACACGATTTTTGATACAGAATGCGTCTTAAAGTTCCCCTTTAGGGGTTAGGGGTTCTCTCTCTATTTTCTTCGCCTCATCCCATATCACATCCATATCCTCCAGGCTCATAGCTTTCAGGTCTATTCCCTGCGTAATGGTTTTCGATTCCAGGTAGTTGAAGCGGTTGATAAATTTCCGGTTGGTGCGTTCCAGGGCGTTTTCAGGATTGATATCGTACAGACGGGCTGCATTAATCATGCTGAACATCAGGTCACCAAATTCAGCTTCCATTTTGTCTTTGTCCATCACGTCTATTTCCACTTTCAATTCTGTAAATTCTTCCTGCACCTTGTCCCACACCTGTTCGCGTTCCTCCCAGTCGAAGCCTACACTGCGCGCTTTATCCTGAATACGGTGGGCTTTTATTAAAGCGGGCAAGGCATCAGGCACACCCGACAGGACAGAGGTGTTACCGCCCTTTTCTTTCAGTTTCAGCTGTTCCCAATTTTGTACTACCTCTTTGGCATTATTTGCTTCCACTTCACCAAACACGTGCGGATGACGGTAGATAAGCTTTTCATTCAACGATTTACAAACATCATAGATATCGAAGTCATTGGTTTCACTGCCCATTTGAGCATAGAAAATGACGTGTAATAATAAATCGCCCAGTTCTTTACGTACTGCTATTTTGTCTTTTTGAACGATAGCATCCACCAGTTCGTATGTTTCTTCGATGGTCTGGACACGCATGCTGTCAAAGGTTTGTTCTTTGTCCCAGGGGCATTTCGCACGAAGTTCGGTCATTATATCGAGCAATCGTTCGAATTGTTGGAGTTTTTCGGTTGTTGTATGCATCTTTACTATTTCTGGCTTCATAGATCAGAATATTTTAGTTTATCCGATCCGCCTGCCATCTTTTAAGTTATTGCTAATTATCAGAATTCAAAATCACTTGCAAAGGTAACATTTTTAGTTTTGAAATCACCCAAATCCAATTTACAATACACATCTCTGTACCAGGAAGGAATAGGAAATAAATAATGTCATGTAATTTCTATAAAAGCTTCTGCAATTTTCAGCTTTGACGCCTTCTTATTTGGAGAGGATTGGGAAAAGATCATTATTTAATAAGAAACAAAAACAGAACCTGATATTGTTCCGGGTACTAAAAAAACAAATGCAACAGGGGTTATTACCCTCTTTTTTTGCTAAATTTCCAACTCACAGTTCCGGCACTTTCAGCCTCTACCGTTGCTCCATATTATCAACACTTTACAGTCTTATTTTACACTAAGATAAAATAGACATAAAATAGTGATAAAATAGACATAAAATAGAGATGAAATAGACATTAATAAGGACTATTTTATCTCTATGTTACTACTGAATTAAAATTGCTTTTGCTCATTCTTTATTTAAACCGAAATACGACTGAAGGTAAAGCAAAATGTACAGACATCAACAGGCGAACAACTTATGCCCCGTTATCTGTCACTGAAAAACGGTCT
>Ga0302208_10000557_pt1 | contig 17331 bp, 13 predicted proteins | sample II_Fen_E2_3_FD_194577 | JGI IMG/M metagenome (GOLD analysis project Ga0302208, IMG submission 194577) | Peat permafrost microbial communities from Stordalen Mire near Abisko, Sweden - II_Fen_E2_3 | ecosystem: Environmental > Terrestrial > Soil > Wetlands > Permafrost | place: Sweden: Abisko...
CAAGATTAGTATATTAACAGCATTAATAATAGACCGATAGGATGGGTTAGTAAGCATTAACTTAATTCCGACAACGGGTTATATTCTACCCTCAGCAGCTTCACCTTTCAGTCTTATGCCTAAGTTTCTTCGTCACTTGATTACATTTTCCATATATATTTATTTTTACGATTAAAAAGGTAATGGTTGTGAATTTACATAAAATAATGTAGACAGAAAATAAAAATATACGTAAAAGTACACGTAAACAAAGAATAATTCGTAATTTTGAGGCAAAATTCAAAACTATCAAAGTATTTAAACGCATAATGAACGGGCTTGTATGGACTATTGCAGGTGCATACATTCTCCTTATCATAGTTCTTCACGTGCCTGCCATGCAAACGTATATTGGCACAGAGACAGCTCATGCTTTGTCGAGAAAGTTCGGAACAAATGTTACAGTCGGGCGTGTTGATCTAGGACTCATGAACCGAATTATAATAGACGATGTATACTTTTACGACCAAAAAGGAAAATTGATGTTAAAGGCAGCACGAGTCTCCGCTAAGTTTGACATGTTGCCATTAATTCACGGTAAAATACATATCAGTTCCGCTCAACTTTTTAGTTTTGATGCGAACTTTTATAAAGTTTCTGCTAAATTGTACCCCAACTACCAGTTTGTACTCGACTCACTGGCATCCAAAGACACAACCTCTAAAAGCAATTTGGATATACGTATAAATTCACTAATAGTACGCCGTGGCAATATCTCATATAATAAATATTATATACCTTGTACTAATGGAAAACTCAATCTTTCACATATTAATATAACGAAGTTTAATGGTCATGTACTATTGAAAGCCTTGAATTCAGATTCTATGAATGTTAATATTAAGAAGATGTCACTTCGGGAAAGTTCGGGACTAATAATTAACAACATGAACTTCAAATTTGAAGCCAATCATAAGAAATGTATGCTTTCAGGTTTGAATATAGAGATGCCTTCTACTCATGTGGAAATAGACACAATGAGTGCAACATACAAATTTATTAACAACAACATTATTCCTGCAACATTACAATTTTACGGAGGTATCCACCGTTCCCAAATTACTCTCAAAGACTTTAGCTGTTTTATTCCAAAACTGAAAAAATTCACTGATCCAGTTTATATTATGACCGATTTTTCTGGTACCAGTACTCAATTGAGAATAAAAAAACTGAAAATCTACTCAGCAGCAGGTATAAACCTTACGGCTAACGGATCGCTAAAAAACTGGAATGGTGGAAAATTGACATACCACGCACATGTGAGCGCCATGAAGCTATCAACAGATTGTATGTCAAATGTTTACAGCTTTATCAACTCTAATGAAGGACATATTCCAGAAATATTTAAGAACTTGGGGTATTTTATTTTTTCAGGGGAATTGGGCGGTGTAGATAAGAGTGTGTTTACACGCGGTATATTTGAGACAGGTGTTGGAAAAGCAAAAATTGACGCAGGGATACGAGATGGAAGTTTATTCAATATATATATAAACACTGATAATATAAATATAGGCAAGCTGACTGGAAATAATATGTTTGGCAATATGAGTACAGATATATCAGTAAATGGCAAACTGAATAAAAATAAAATTACCAGCCTGAACGCGAAAGGTATTGTCAAAGAAATCAATTATAACAGATATTCTTATAAGAACATAAGAATTGACGGTTTATACGAATCTGGAATATTCGACGGTAACCTCAGTTTGAATGATCCTAATGGTGCAATAGATTTGAGGGGTATTTTGAATCTGAGAAATATAAAACACCAATTTAACTTAACTGCAGAGGTTAAACATTTCAGTCCCTCTGCTCTTAAGATTACAGACAAGTGGAACAATACTGTCATAGATGTAAATGTAAATGCAAATATCTCAGCAACTAACATAAATGACGCAGTAGGAAAGTTGGATATAAGCAACTTAAAGATGGCTTCTTCCAGTAAAACTTTCACAATGAAATTCCTTAGCATAGTTGGTGATATTGAAAACAATATACACAAAGTGAGCATGGAGAGTGATTTTGCAAATGCCGAAATAGTTGGACATTATGATAACAATACAATCATACAAAGCATCGTCAACTTTATTGGTCGCGAACTGCCAACCTTGCCAGGTTTGCCAAAAATTAAAAATAGCATCAGAAATAACAATTTCGCTATTAATGCCCAAATCACAAACAGTGAATGGATTAATTATTTCTTTGGAATACCCCTTACATTGAATAGTCCTATTTCTTTAAAAGGGTCGGTCGATGACAAGAATAGAAGAATTAGTATTATCGGAAATATGCCTAATTTTACATATAATGGAACACATTATGCAAGCGGAATGTTATATATTGGCAATCCTGAAGACACATTAAGATGTGATGTCAGCTTAATAAAATACACAAACGCCTACAGGTCTTATAATATGTCAGTTAATGCTAAAGCCATCAACAACCGTTTGTCTACTATATTCGAGTGGAACAACCATAGCCATCATAGAAACCAGTTCTCTGGAAAGATAGCAACAGAGACTAGATTTTATAAGAATGATGAAGATAAGGCCACAGCAAGCATAAATGTGCTTCCATCGCATATTATTATAAACGACACGATCTGGAATATGGAACCGTCAACTATTGATTTTTATGCTAATCACCTTTTCATTAACAACTTTACAATTAAACACGACCAACAACATCTTATTGTAAATGGAGTTGCATCTAACAGTAAAAAGGACTCGCTTATTGTTGATCTGCACGATGCAAATGTCGAATATATATTAGATGTCGTTAATTTCCACCCAGTTGAATTCAGCGGACTTGCATCTGGGAAAGTCTTCATTTCATCAGCGTTCTCTAACCCTTCAGCATCAACGAAACTGAATATCAATAATTTCCGTTTCGAAGATGGAAGGATGGGAGTACTACATGTGGACGGCACATGGAATAATAAAGATAAACAGATTGACTTATCCGCTATTGCTGATGACTCGCCTGTTGGTATGACATACATCAATGGTTACGTATCTCCGTCACGTAATTACATTGACCTGACAATTCAACCGCAAAACACCAACATTGAATTTATTAACTCATTTCTGAAGAGTGTAATGAGCAACATACAAGGACGGACAACAGGACAACTTCACCTATACGGGCCTTTTAATGACATTAATCTGACTGGTAAACTCAACTTAAACGGGGAAACCACAGTGAAGAGCCTGAATACCAAATATCAACTGCGAGATGATAGTATAATTTTCATACCTGACGAAATACAATTCATTCACACACCTATATCTGACAAATATAATAATGTGGCATATATAGACGGACAAATTCATCACAAGCATCTAACAAACCTATCATACGATCTAGGAGTGCAAACAGATAAACTTCTTTGTTATGATTTCCACGAATTTGGGGATGGCAATATTTACGGTACCGTTATAACCAAAGGTAATATAGACATCCACGGAAAGAGTGGTCAAGTGACGATAGATGTAAACGCCACCCCACTCAGTAACAGTACTTTCGTTTACAATGCAGCAAATCCTGATGCAATCACAAACCAGCAGTTTATTACATGGGATGACAAATCGAATATTTCTTCATTAAGAACAAATAGTGACAGTGTTACACACGAAGAAAAGGAGGTAGAGTCTCACAAATCTATAGCTTCGAATATTTATATTAACTTTCTTATAACATGTACACAAGATGCTACGCTTAAAGTGATGATGGATAATACGACCAACGATTACTTATCACTTAACGGAGACGGTGTCATAAGAGCAACATACTACAACAAAGGTGCATTTAATATGTTTGGCACCTACGAAGTAGATCATGGTGTTTACAAACTAACTATCCAAGATATCCTTCATAAGGACTTTCAATTTAACAAGGGAGGATCAATAGTGTTCGGCGGTAACCCTTACGATGCTGCTCTAAATCTACAGGCGCTATACACTGTTAACGGAGTTTCCCTATCCGACCTAAATGTTGGCAACTCATTCTCAAACAATAATGTAAGAGTTAACTGTATCATGAATATCAGCGGTCAACCCAAACAGCCTATCGTAAATTTTGATATTGACTTACCAACAGTCAACTCCGATGAAAAACAGATGGTTCGTAGTCTCATAAATAGTGAAGAGGATATGAATCAGCAAGTGATTTATCTTCTGGGTATAGGACGCTTTTATAAACAAAAAGCAAACAACTCCACAGCAGACGGAACGACACAGCAAAGCCAGACAACACTAGCAATGCAAAGCCTCTTGTCAGGTACACTTAGCGGTCAGTTGAATAATATGCTTAGCAATATCATCAAGAATAACAAATGGAATTTCGGTGCAAATATCAGTACAGGAAATGAAGGCTGGAATAACGCAGAATACGAAGGATTATTGAGTGGTCGACTACTAAACAACCGTCTGCTTATCAACGGACAATTTGGTTATCGTAATAGTTTAAATACCAATACCACCAATTTCGTTGGTGATTTTGACATACAATACCTACTTTTACCTAATGGCAATATTGCTGTTAAAGGATATAATCAGACAAATGACCGCTACTTTACAAAATCGTCGCTTAACACACAAGGTATCGGTATTGTTATGAAAAAAGATTTCAATGGTGTTGGAGACCTGTTCAGATTGAAGAAAAATAAGCAGAATATAAACAAGAAAAAATAAAGATCCGTTTATTCGAAATCAAGCTTATTCAATTTTTGCAATAGTTCTTCAGCCTTACTCTTTCTAATGGCAAGTTTAATCTCACATGTATTATCGAAATTTTGAGATTCTATTCTCGGATTCATGTCTTTGATTACTCTCATAACACTATTCATCATTGGATAAGTAAACCTATAAGTAATAGTATCCTCGTCCAACTTCATTATAATCGTTGACGCATTGATTGCCTCTGCTGCTGCCATGCGATAAGCAACAATCAGACCGCTTGTTCCTAGATTAATGCCACCATAATACCTAACCACAATTATAAGACTATCAGTTAATTCATTACTATTAATCTGTCCTAATATTGGTTTCCCCGCAGTACTGCTAGGCTCTCCGTCGTCATTAGCTCGAGAAATACGATGATCGACCCCAAGGACATAAGCATAACAGACATGACGAGCGTCATAATATTTCTTTCGATAATTGGCTATTATATCCATAGCCTCATCAACAGAAGAAATATGATGGGAAAAAGCAAGGAACTTACTCCGAAAAACGGAGTAAGTTCCTTCGCCTGATATTGAAATAGTTTTGAATTCGTCAGACTGCATTATGACAGTTTATGAATAATTAATCCACTACGAAGCTTCGGTTCAAACCATGTAGCCTTTGGAGGCATTATTTTACCACTGTCGGCAATATCCATTATCTGCTCCATAGATACAGGATACAGAGCCAGAGCCATTTTCATCTCTCCGTTGTCAACACGGTGTTTCAACTCCTTAAGTCCACGAAGCCCTCCTACAAAATCTATTCGTTTGTCGCTACGAAGATCCTTAATTCCAAGAAGTTCATCAAGAATCAACCTACTCGAGATATCTACATCAAGAACGCCAATAGGATCAACATCATTATATGTATCTTTTTTTGCTGTAAGGCTATACCAGTTACCCTCCAGATAAAGGGAGAAATTATGAAGACGATTTGGTTTGTACATATCTTCGCCTTTCTTTTCTACATTAAAATTTTTATTTAACGCATTAAGAAATTGCTCAGTATTCATTCCATTCAGATCTTTGACCACACGATTATAATCTAATATAGTAAGCTGCGAAGCCTGAAAGCAAACAGCCATAAAAAAGTTATATTCCTCAGTACCGTTATGATTAGGATTTGCTTTTGCCTTTACTGCTCCAACTAGAGCAGCAGCGGCCGAACGATGATGTCCATCCGCAATATAAAGAGAAGGCATCTTAGCAAACTCAGATGTGATTGTATTTATATCATTACTGTCACCAACAATCCAAAACTGGTGACGGAAACCGTCTATCGGGGCAATAAAATCATAGACAGGTTCAGTTGCGGCATACTTTTTGATCAAAACATCAAGAACAGAACTGTCTGGATATGCGAAAAATACAGGTTCTATATTAGCGTCGCATATACGAACATGTTTCATACGATCTTCCTCTTTATCACGACGAGTAAGTTCATGTTTCTTGATAATGCCAGTCATATAGTCGTTAACATAGGCACCGACAACAAGACCATACTGAGTTTTTCCGTTCATTGTCTGAGCGTAAATATAGTATTGTTCGTTAACATCCTGTTTCAGCCAACCTTTATCTTGAAACTTTTTAAAGTTCTTGGACGCCTGTTCATAAACACGAGGATCATATTCACTGGCACCCACTTCAAAATCTATCTCGGGTTTGATGATATGATAAAGAGATTTCTCGTTATCGCCAGCCTCCTCACGAGCCTCTTCAGAATTAAGTACGTCATACGGACGGCTCTCTACTTGCTCAACAAACTCCTTAGGAGGACGTACGCCACGAAATGGTTTTATTGTTGCCATCTTTATTTGTTTACCTGATACTTGGTGCAACCATCTTTGAAAAAGGCGTTGATCTGCTTAGCAGCAGCGATTCCAGCATTTATGTTAGCTTCAGCTGTCTGAGCACCCATCTTTTTAGGAGTACTGAAGTAACGCCCTTCGAATTTTGCAAAGTCTGCATTTGCTTCTGGCATAATATCTGTGATATATTTGATATCCTCACGTTCTGCCATCAGCTTAAGCAATTCAAGTTCATTTATAATCTCTTTACGAGCTGTATTAATAAGAATTGCACCCTTCTTCATTTGATTTATCATAGCATAATTGATGCTTTGTTTTGTTTCAGCAGTTGCAGGGATATGGAGAGAAACAATGTCACAAGTCTGGAAAAGTTCATTTTGACTAGTAACAGCCTTAACACCTGCGCTCTCGATACCCTCTTTTGAAACGAAGGCATCATAAGCATATACCTCCATACCGAAACCATTAGCAATACGAGCCACATTACGACCAACATTACCAAATGCAAGAATACCAAGTTTTTTGCCCATCAATTCCGTACCAGACTTGCCGTTATAGAAATTACGCACTGCGTAAACAAGAAGACCGAATACAAGTTCTGCCACTGCATTAGAATTTTGTCCCGGAGTATTCTCTGCAACGATATTGTGTGCTGTTGCTGCAGCTAAGTCAATGTTGTCAAAACCAGCACCTGCACGAACAACTATCTTCAGATTTTTTGCTGCGCCAAGTACTTCAGTATCGGCCTTATCACTGCGGATTATCATTGCGTCAGCATCCTTTACTGCATCGAGGAGTTGCTGCTTCTCGGTATACTTTTCGAGCAGGACTAAATCATTACCTGCTGCTTCAATTTCTTTTTTAATACCTTCCACTGCAGCTGCTGCGAAAGGCTTTTCTGTTGCAACTAAAACTTTCATATCTTATTAATAATTAATTACTACATTTTATAAAATCAGTTAAGGAGTTAAAGTACAGTGATTTTCACTTTACTACTTTAACTCCTCAACAATTAGACACATTTTTGTATATCAATGTGCCGCTTCAAAGTCTTTCATACACTTAACAAGTGCGTTGACACCTTCTATAGTCTGAGCGTTATAGCAGCTAGCACGGAACCCTCCGACAGAGCGATGACCCTTAATACCGATCATACCATGATCAATTGCAAACTTCAGAAAATCAGCCTCAAGATCTTTATATTCATCGTTCATGACAAAGCAAAGGTTCATGATACTGCGATCTTCCTCATTTGCGGTTCCATGGAACAGCTTGTTACGGTCTATTTCTCCGTAAACGATTTCAGCACGTTCTTTCGCTCTTTTGTCCATCGCTTCAACACCACCATTTTTCTTCAACCACCGAAGGTTCTCCAGTGCTGAATAGATTGGAACAACAGGAGGTGTATTGAACATACTGCCTTTGTCAATATGTGTACGATAGTCGAGCATAGTAGGAATAGTGCGGCTAACCTTGCCAAGTGCGTCATCCTTAACGATAACGACTGTTACACCAGCCATAGCAAGATTTTTCTGAGCACCAGCATAAATACAATTATATTTGCTTACATCAATAGAACGGCTGAAAATATCAGAAGACATATCTGCTATCATCGGAACAGAAACATCAAGATCCTCACGTATTTCTGTACCATAAATAGTATTATTAGTTGTAATATGCAGATAATCTGCATCAGAAGGACAACTCCATCCCTTTGGAATATAAGTATATGTAGTGTCTGCTGACGATGCAACCTCAACTACCTCACCAAAATTCTTTGCCTCTTTCATAGCCTTCTTAGCCCAAACACCAGTGTTAAGGTAAGCAGCTTTCTTCTCCAAGAAGTTGTAAGGAACCATACAGAACTCGAGACTAGCACCACCGCCAAGGAAGATAACAGAATAACCCTCAGGTATATTAAGTAATTCTTTTACTAAAGCTACTGCTTCGTCAACTACCGGCTGGAAGTCTTTTGCACGGTGACTGATCTCCATCAAAGAAAGACCAGAACCATTGAAGTCTAAAATCTGTTTTGCCGTAGCCTCAATTACTTCCCGGGGAAGTATCGAAGGTCCTGCATTAAAGTTGTACTTCTTCATTTGATTGTTAATTAAAAATATTGTTTATTGTTTATAGCATCATTTTTACGGCTGCGAAATTACACATTTTTCTGAAAATGAGCAAAAATAATTGCAGAAAAATATATATAGCGGTATAAAAAGTTACTATTTGACATTTTCGATAATTGTTCTAATACCTTTTATTTTTTCGCCGTTCACCATTTTTAACACCTGAGTTAATTTAGTTCTTGCCACTGCAGCATAAGCATATCTGTCTTTAACATCGATTCTACCAATTTCATTCTTGTTGAGACCACCCTTTTTACACAAGAAACCTACAATATCCATTTTACTTATCTTATCATTTTTCCCTTTACCTATGTATATAGTAGCCATACGTGGTTGAGCAGGACGTAAGCGTTCAGCTGGAAGTACATATTCTTGAGGTTCACCTTTAATATATTCAGGAATTTTCTCTTCTGGAGAAAGGACAAAAAACGTTTTACCACTAGCCTCCCATCTTGCAGTACGGCCCACACGATGAATATATCCGTCTTCATTGAGCGGCAAATGATAATGTACAATATTATTGATATCCGGTATATCAAGACCACGTGAGGCCAAGTCTGTACTTACAAAAATATTTGCACTTCCGTTACTAAATTTATACAATGCGCTCTCACGTTCTGGCTGTTCCAGACCTCCATGAAAAGCACTTGTAAAAAAACCGTGTTTTACAAGATAATCATTAGTCCGCTCAACCCCATCACGGAAATTCAGAAAAACGATACTGCTTTGATCCTGAAAAGAACAGAGTAAAGAATTGAGGGTTTCAAGTTTATCTTTTTCCGGACTTTTTACAGAGAACAAGCTGACACGATCAGGTATTTGTTCTTCGTCGTTAAGGAAATCAAGCCTTGTATTCTTCCCTAATCTGACAAAGTGGGGAATATCATCAGTATCAGTAGCAGAAAGTAATATTCGACGTTCCAAATTATACAAATTACCAACAACTTTACTCATCTCTTCACGGAACCCCATCTCCAGGCATTTATCAAATTCATCTATAACAAGAATTTTGATATCCATAGAGTCTATATTTCCTTTGTTGAGATGATCGTTCATTCTACCAGGAGTAGCAAAAACCACTTGTGGTTTCAATTCTTTGATCATACGGTGTTCATCCATCGCCGGCCTGCCTCCGTAACAGCAACAAGATCGTAAACCGCTATGCATATCGCTAAATACAGTATTTGACTGAAGAGCAAGTTCTCGCCCTGGCACAAGAACAACAACTTGTACATGATCATTTTCAGAATCGATTATCTGAATGAGTGGAATAAGATAAGCTAGAGTTTTTCCAGAACCAGTAGCTGAAAGTAGCACGACATCTTCATTGGTGGAGAGAATTGTATCACACGCCGCTTCCTGCATTGCATTAAGACTGGCGATTTTTAACTTAGAAAGAATAATATTTTTTTCCATTTATATAATTATTGTGCAAATATAAGAATTTTATTCTACACTGATTTAAAAAACTTCTATAAAAAGATGCAACCTATCAAAATAAATATTTACCTTTGCATTGAAAAATAGACTAATGACCGAGAATAAAAAATTTATATTGGCACTAGGAACAAATATAAATCATGAGATGAATATATTTCTTGCGGAACATTTATTAAAAAAAATGCTCCCATCAATTGTTTTTACCGAATCCAGATGGACAGAACCTATTGGTCCTACATCAGATAACAAATTCCTTAACGAATTAGGATTCGGATACACATCACATGGTACAGCACAAATAGAAAGAGCCATTAAACATATAGAAAGAGAATGCGGCAGTATTAAAGCGGAACGTTCTAAGGGTATAGTGACTATGGATATAGACATACTCCTTATTGGTGAAACTAGATTTCATCACAAAGACTGGGACCGTAGCTATATTAAGGAGTTGCTTAAAAACGATCCATACTAATATCAATAATTATGAAACTTAGATTATACACTATAGCCATTGTGTTGATGGTAGTTCTTTTTGGGAGTAAAAGCAATCTTTTTGCACAAGAATTTGATAATTATTTCGTCGACAAGACTCTACGTATTGACTATAGTTTCTCTGGCGACACTTCTAAACAATATATTTTTTTAGACGAGCTTAACGTCGTGCCACGATGGTATGGTAAACGTAAAAGACTAGGTCAACTACCGTTGGAGGGAAATGGACAGATAACGGTTAGAGATAAAGAAAACGGCATGATTATATATAAGAATTCTTTTTCTACACTTTTTCAGGAATGGTTGAGTACTGAAGAATCAAAAAGAACACAAAAGTCTTTTGAAAATGTTTTTCTTGTGCCTTTCCCCAAACGTCCTGTGATAGTCACTGTTGACTTGATGGATTACCATCAAAAAGTGATGGCGACAATGTCTCATACAGTAAACCCAAAAGATATCTTAATTAGACATATCGGAGAAAGAAATGTCACACCGTATGTCACATTACAACAAGCTGCAGATACCATTCGTTGTATACACATTGCTTATGTAGCTGAAGGCTACAAAGAAGAAGAAATGTCAACATTTCTATCAGATGCAAAAATAGCAATGGACGCACTCTTCGCACATGAACCATTTAAGTCACTGCGCAATAGATTTAATATCATTGCAGTTGAATCGCCATCAATGGAAAGTGGTGTCAGTGAACCGGGAAAAGGTATATGGAAAAACACTGCATTTGGAGCTCACTTCGATACCTTTTACTCTGAACGCTACAATACCACCCTTCATTTGAAAAATTTAAACGACAAACTAGCAGGAACGCCTTATGAACATATTGTAATCTTAGTTAATTCCACAACGTACGGAGGTGGCGGCATATACAATTCATACACATTAGCAGACACACATAATTCGAAATTCAAACCTGTAGTCGTTCATGAATTTGGACATAGTTTCGGTGGATTAGGGGATGAATACAGCTACGGTGACGAAAACACAAGTATGTATCCTAGCGACACCGAGCCATGGGAACAAAATCTTACTACCCTACATAATTTCCATGGAAAATGGGAGAATCTCATCGCTAAAGGTACACTTATCCCAACACCAGAAAGCAAAGACATGAAAACGATTCTCACAAAAGTAGGTGTCTTCGAAGGTGCTGGTTATCAATCCAAAGGTGTATATAGGGGCGTTCAAGATTGTCGTATGAAAACAAACGAGGTTCCTGAATTCTGCCCCGTATGCAAGCTTGCATTAACGAAATTGATTAATTTCTATACAAAATAATAGAGAGACTAATATCCCGCAGGATAACTGTTGATGGCGTTTGTCATCACCGTTATTCTAGTAGTTAGCCATTTCTTCAATCTACTATATTCTGAGTCGTAATTAATCTTGGTAACACCGTCCCTCCAATATATCGGCCATCTCAACAAGTTACGAGCTTGAGCACTAAATATCTGAGCTTTATAATTATCCAATCGAGTAAAGATTGAACTAATAATATTTCCTTTAACCTCATTCCATCGGTTTTTATATTCTGTCACAAACTGTTTATTTTTAAACATTCTTAAAAAGAAACGTGTCCCCCAACTATAATTGGGATTATTAGCAGGATCGGCACCATAAAGAAGTTTTTGTGAAGCATAATAGGTGTGCCCTGTATACATGTCGCCCCAATCAAAATCAAAACTGGCATCAAAATCCCATAACGGCCCAAAATGCCAAACATTAAATGAATCCCGATACATATACATACTTCTCGGAGCATCAAGTTCAACATTACATGTCAGTTCCTGAACAATAAGAAAATCTATAAGACTTTTTATATCCAGTCGCTTTGCTACATCTTCATAAAAATGTTTATTAACCAAGGATTCTAAGTCATTAAAATCTTGTTTAATAGCCTCCATCCTAGTTGTTGTAAGATCCTCATCCTTAGGATATTTTACTGCAACCGGTAAATTATAGATTGAACTCCAGAAGTTATCCCCATTATTTGGAGAATATTCAGGACCATCATCGACATCAAGAGAAATGATTGCCCCTCCATCACCAACATCTACCCTATCATCATCTTTCTCTATTTGTTCACAGAGCTGATATAAGCCATTGTATTCATTATTGATATAAACCTCGCAAAAACGATTATGGCAAGAAAATGGAAAGCCAAGATATCTACCGAGTTCATTTGCAAATGCATTCATCATAAAACTACCGTCACGCCAATTAGATAATAATACCCAATCCTTATTATTCTTCATTCCCAGTACTTCAGTTTTATTGTTTAATTTAAGGCGATAGGGACGACGGCCATAAATAAGTCCATCTATCCACAACCATGTAGAATTTCCCCTACCACGTATTTTTCCATTACACTCAAAACTTTTAAAAAGTGTCCCTCCATTCATTTTGAAGTGACAAGTCATAAAAGTGTCACGCGATGTTATTTCCTTTCCTTCCTCAGTATTGATATATAAGACAGCATTCTTAAAATCTACAGTCCCGAATGTTATGGAATCAATATTATTTTGCTCTACATAAATTTCGCCTCCATTGTTTTTTAAAATCATTAATGAGTCTAAAAAACAAAGAGTGTCGCTTTTATCAATAGAAAATTTATGGAAGAACCCATTGTCCGTGTAAATATTGACATCCTGAGCATTTGCTGACATAGATACCAACCAACTGAATAATAATAAAAGATATTTTTCCATCAGATTAAATTTTGACACAAAAATAATTATTTTAATTCGAAGAGAATGGGCAATACTCTTGGAATAATGATGAAAAACACAAATTTATCAACTTGTGAACTATTTTACCACTCAATCACAACAACAAACCTATAACGCATAATATTCCATAAATTAAAATATTTCTTGCAGTCATACTTAATACAGCATTTAAGTCAGGACCTTTATCAATACGTACCATTCTACGGTAAGTAAAATAATGCGGGATAAGATAAAATAGCGGTAAGATAAATGCCCATACTTTATCATTAGACCAATAAACCAGCCCGAACAGAAGACCTGTAACACCAAGCATTAAGTAAAGGTATCTTGAATTACGTTCACCTATTCTTGTTATGAGTGTGCGTTTACCAGAAAGTATATCGGTATCCCTGTCTCTGTAATTATTGACAACCATCAACGTGTCAATAATAAGGCCACATGCTACCGAAGATACAAATACAGGCCAAGTACATGTATGAAGTTGAATATAGTAAGTAATACAAACTGGCACTATACCAAAAAACACAACTACGAGCAAGTCACCTAATCCCATATAAGAGAGATGTGTGGTATAAAGGAAACAGAACAATACACATAATACCCCTATTATGACAAGTTCCAGACCACCCCAAAGAATAAGTGGTAGTCCGACTGCACATGCAAAAACTGTTGTAAAAGCAATTGCACGTTTCATTGAGGATGCCGATACCCATCCTTCTGCACAAGCTCTCTTAGGGCCTAGACGTTTTTCATTATCAACACCTTTTGCATAATCAAAAAAGTCATTTATAAAATTAGCATCAATCTGCATAATAAATGCAAAAAGGAAGCATAAAACGGCAGGAATTATTTTAAAAAAATAAGGATTCCCAACATACGCTAGCACTATACCGATGGCAACTGGCACAGAAGCTCCGGTAAGAGTTTTAGGACGTGAAGCCAAAAGCCACGCCCTTAGCGAATTTTTTTTAATTGAACTAATAGTCATAATGTTTGCAAAATTAGAAAAAAAAAGGTATATTTGCAAGGTTTTAAAACAAATTAATCTATGAAAGTTAATCCAAGCCTCGATTTAGTAGAATATATCGAAACAAAAATTCTCCCACAATACACTCTGTTTGACAAGGCTCACAAATTACCACATGTAATGCATGTAATAAAAGACTCACTTATTCTGGCTAATTCTTGTGGTGCCGACATAGACATGGTGTATACAGTAGCTGCTTATCATGATTTGGGACTTTCCGGACCGCGTGCCATACATCATATCAACAGTGGAAAGATATTGTCAGCCGATGTCAAATTAAAAAAATGGTTCACACCATCGCAAATTTTTGTCATGAAGGAAGCTGTTGAAGACCACCGCGCTACAGCATCACATGCACCTAGAAGTATTTATGGCAAAATAGTAGCTGAGGCTGACCGTGAATTAGAACCAATGATAGTTTTAACACGAGCTGTTCAATTTGGGCTAAACGCATATACCAATAAGACAAAAGACGAACATTATAATAGATTTTGCTATCATCTAGAAGAGAAATATGCAGCAGGAGGATACTTAAAATTATGGATTATAGGTTCTCCGAATGAAAAAAAACTCAACGAATTGAGAAACATTATCAGTAACCAAACTCTGCTACGTCAACTTTTTAATAAGATTTATGATAAAGAAATTAGCGACGAAAAGGTTATTAAATAAATACTGTCATAAAAAAAGAGTTGATTCGTTGCTATCAACCAGAAAACAACAATCTGAAACACATTATTTTATCATAAAAGTGCATGAAATTCAAAACTTTTTTGTACCTTTGCACCCGATTTTTCACAAACAACATAAAGTCTAACTTTATTAATTAAAATTTTTATTTTTTATGTCAGATTTAAAAAACGTAGTGCCTGTAGAAGACTTCGACTGGGAGTCATTTGAAAACGGTAGTACAAATGAAACAGTCTCAAAAGAAGAGCTCGAAAAGGCTTACGACGAGACTTTAAACAAAGTAAGCGAACACCAAGTGGTGGACGGTACTGTAATCGCGATGAACAAGCGTGAAGTTGTAGTTAACATTGGCTACAAATCAGACGGTATCATTCCTATCAGCGAGTTTCGCTACAATCCAGACCTGAAAGTAGGCGATACCGTAGAAGTATATGTTGAAAATCAGGAAGACAAGAAAGGTCAGTTACTCCTTTCTCACAAGAAAGCACGTATGAGCAAGAGCTGGGAGCGTGTCAATCAGGCTCTCGAAAGCCAGGAAATTGTTCAGGGCTTCATCAAATGCCGTACTAAAGGCGGTATGATTGTTGACGTATTCGGAATCGAAGCTTTCCTCCCGGGAAGTCAGATCGACGTTCATCCAATCCGCGACTACGATGTCTTCGTAGGAAAGACAATGGAATTCAAGGTCGTAAAAATCAATCAGGAATTCAAGAATGTTGTTGTTTCTCACAAAGCTCTTATTGAAGCTGAGATGGAAGCACAGAAGAAAGAAATTATTGGCAAGCTCGAAAAAGGTCAGGTACTCGAAGGAACTGTTAAGAACATCACATCTTACGGTGTATTCGTTGACCTTGGCGGTGTTGACGGACTTATCCACATCACAGACCTTAGTTGGGGCCGCGTAAGCGATCCACACGAGGTTGTTGAACTTGACCAAAAGATAAATGTTGTTATTATCGATTTCGATGATGAAAAGAAACGTATCGCTCTAGGTCTGAAACAGCTTACTCCTCATCCATGGGATGCTCTTGATGCAAACCTCAAGGTTGGTGACCATGTTAATGGTAAAGTTGTCGTTATGGCTGATTACGGTGCATTCGTTGAGATTGCTGCAGGTGTAGAAGGACTTATCCACGTTTCAGAGATGAGCTGGAGCCAGCATTTACGTAGTGCTCAAGACTTCATGAAGGTTGGTGACGAAGTTGAGGCAGTTATTCTCACACTCGACCGCGAAGAGCGCAAGATGTCTCTCGGTATCAAACAGCTCAAAGAAGATCCATGGGATGCTATCGAAATTAAATATCCTATCGCAAGCAAACACACAGCAAAAGTTCGCAATTTCACCAACTTTGGTGTATTTGTTGAACTCGAAGAGGGTGTTGACGGACTTATCCACATCAGCGACCTTAGCTGGACAAAGAAGATCAAGCATCCGTCTGAGTTCACACAGGTTGGCGCAGACATTGACGTTGTTGTTCTCGAAATAGACAAAGAGAACCGTCGTCTTAGCCTTGGCCACAAACAGTTAGAAGAGAATCCTTGGGATGTATTCGAGACAATTTTCAATGTTGGTTCAATCCATGAAGGTACAATCACAGAATTACTTGACAAGGGTGCAGTAATCTCATTGGAACAAGGTGGTGAAGGTTTTGCTACTCCAAAACATTTAGTTAAGGAAGATGGAACACAGGCACAGCTCAACGAAACTCTGCAGTTCAAAGTTATAGAGTTCAACAAAGATTCTAAACGCATTATCCTTTCTCATAGTCGTATCTATGAAGATGTTCAGCGCAGTGAAGAAAAGAAAGCTTCTGCAGCTAAACACCACACAAAGAAGGAAGATAATACTCCACAGATTCAGAACCAAGCAGCCAGCACTACTCTCGGTGACATTGATGCTTTGGCAGAACTAAAAGCTAAAATGGAAAAGGGTGAATAATCCTCTTTTACATGAATGATAAAACCGTATCAAGAAATTGATACGGTTTTTTTTATGAATCACACCAAGACTAGAATCTTCACAGAATTCACCGATACTTGATTCTACAAACAAAATCGGGTAGGAGGAAAACGATGCAGAAGTTTTCCTCCTACTATCGTTTCCCGACCTCCCACACCACCGTACATGCCGTTCGGCATACGGCGGTTTCGTGCTTTCTCACCTCACGGTGTGTGGCAAGTTGTTTTCAGCCATCCCATCAAACACGTCACTTTCACCCTATTGTTGGATTCCGTC
>Ga0302208_10000563_pt1 | contig 17199 bp, 15 predicted proteins | sample II_Fen_E2_3_FD_194577 | JGI IMG/M metagenome (GOLD analysis project Ga0302208, IMG submission 194577) | Peat permafrost microbial communities from Stordalen Mire near Abisko, Sweden - II_Fen_E2_3 | ecosystem: Environmental > Terrestrial > Soil > Wetlands > Permafrost | place: Sweden: Abisko...
TATTTTGATCATCATCAAATGCTTTTTCTAAAATTGTATTCACATTTTTCAATGCATTCTCATTTTGAGCAACTATTGACAAGCTGACCACATTAAATAATATCAAGAATAGAATGTAATAATTGTATTTCATGAAAAAAATATATATAGGCGGTTAAACCGCAGGATTATTCCTTTGTATTAAAACGTTTTGGTTCATAATAAAATCTCCGCTAGCGCAGGTATGTGACCTCTTCTTCTTTGTATTTTTAGCATTTTCAACTGTCTGAACCACGATTATATCAGATAAAAGGATGTATCAGATTTCAGAGTATCTGTCTTTTTCTGATTTATCTGCTTCATCCAGGTTCAGACAACTATTGCAACTATCCCTACGCAAACTTATTTCATTTTTTGTAACTATAAGGATAGCTTGCGGCTACGAGTGTTCTGAAGATTAATTAAACCAATTCTAAATGAAGCAGGAAATAATTTTACTTCAGCTTTTCTACCATTGCTTTCAATTCATTGACCAATTCTACATCATTACCACTAAAGCCTACCAGAGTGGAACGAATTTTTCCATTTTTATCAATAATAAACTTACTGGGGATACCGTTAACTTTAAACTGTTTTGCAACCAGATAATCAATACCTGTCGTCGGTTCGTCCAGCAAAATATCAAAGTTCACTTTTTTGGTTTCTATCGTCTTTTTTATATCTTTCAGGCGATCCTCCGGAGTTGTATGTTCAAAAGTATTGATGAAGTAAAAGCAAACATCTTTATTCTCTTTCAGTGCATCAACTGCTTTTTGCATACCTGAAAATGATGCCAGACAAGGTCCGCACCAGGTAGCCCAAAAGTCAAGTATTACTATTTTACCTCTCAGGGCAGAGAGCGTAACTGTTTTGCCATCCAGAGTTTTTAAAGTAAAATCCGGTGCCATTTTCAACTTATCAATCATGCCGGCTTTAATGGCAGCCAATCCTGCGTTTGAACCATTCAATTTGATATAAGCCACATCATAAAGCGAGTCTAATTTAGCACTACTCTTGTCGGTGCTTAAAAATTTCTCCCCCCATGTTAATGCTTCTTTTGTTTGATTTAAGGTAAGGAGGTATTTCATTAACTGTTCGTTCATGTACGTATTGCTTAATTTTGATAGTACAACTCCCAGTTGTTCATTTTCAGCTGCTTCTTTTATATTACCCAGCTTTTCCAGAATATAGGCATAGGTATCGTAGAAATTTCCTTTCGTAGCATTCTGACTATCTTCCCAATCTTTTAAAGAATAGGAATCCGGCTTTTCATATTTTATCACCGAATCCATTGCAGCTATACATTTTTCGGAATAAACTTTGGCAATTTCCAGATGCGTATTATGCGTTGCCATTTCCCAGGCTGTTTCATTATATTCATGTGCTTTGAAGTTTTGATCTTTGATAGTCGACATGCATTTGTCAAAATTTGCATAATCTTTTTTCAGAAGATAGGCTTTTATCAGAAACCTATCTAACGTAAGTTTGTTTTCGTTGCATTTTTCGGGGTACTCATTACGCAGAGTATCTAATCCAAGAAAGATTTTATCAGGGTCCTGAAAGTCATTCAATGCGGATAACTTTCTCCAGAAACTAATATTTCCTTTGGGGAATTTCTTTATTACTTCTTGTTCCAGCGAATCTCGTTTCTGATAGTTTCCAGCGTAAATAAAACTAATTAAGTTCGACAAATCCATCTCCTTTGCACCCGATTGCAAACCTGAATCGAATTTTTTTTGAGCCAATGCTATGGCTTCGGCTTTTCTATCTTTAATGTTTGACATAGCGTAAACATAGTTTAAAAATGTTTTTTCGCGCTGTTCGGGATAAAGTGTATATTCTTTTTCAATCAAATCAATCGCTTTATTGCCCCCTCCAAGCGTACTTAATAAAGCGCCTTGTACCAGATACGTTCCTTTAACCGGTTTGCCGTCCTTAAATACATTAAAATCAAATCCTACACTTTCTTTATCCTTACGATCTGTTTCATCACCATTGGTAATGGCAAATGACACATAAATAATGGAATCGGGCACATTAAATTTTCCATCAATAGTTTTCCCGATCAACTTTGTTTCAATCGGTTTAAAAGTAAAAGATTTCGCATTATACAGTTTGACGTCAATTGTTGTTCCTTCTTTTGCAAGTTTTCCGGTATAAGTAAACCTGACATCTTTGCCCGCTTCTATTTGTGACGGTTTAATCGTTAGCACTGACGATTGTGCATAAATACACATGCATAACACCAATGATACTGCTACTGAAATTAGTTTTTTCATAATAACGACTGTTTAAAAATTTATATCATTTCCATGTTTGTTTATTTTTTTATTCAGTTGAACAGGTCACAACCTGTCCCTACGCAAACTCATTTTATCTTTTCTGTAACTTCGCCAACCAATACACGCTACTATCAACAGAGCAGTGTTATACGCAGATCCAAAGGTTATTTGATATCCGTCAAAATATAGCTAACCAAATAATAATGTGGAGAAGATGAAAGAAGTTCATCGGTATCTTTATCACCTTTTTTCAAATTAACTGATCCACAAAATCTTTGGAATCCATATTTTTTATCTTTCCAAGATGATGCATAAATTAATAGTGGCATTTTTTCATTAAAAGCCCATTTTGAGTCAATATAGGAACGAATATTATAAAACGATTCTTTATCATATTTTTTTATGGTTATAGATCTAGACATCGTCATTACATATGTAGCTATTTTTAATGACAAAATAGTATCGTTCACTTTTGTAAATATCTTAATTTGGTCAATATAGTCATAATATATTTCGCTCTTCTTTTTTTTATTTAAGAAGTAGTGGTACATATTATTTTCAATAGAGTTAGTATCTGATTTTATGATTTTACCATCCTTGTATTCATCTATAGCAAGGTTTAGATTATATTTTTTATCAAAAGGGCTCAAATGATACTTGTAAATGTTTACACCCGAAAGCTCAATGGCTTCTAACAAATCAAGATTTGTAATTTTATCAGATCGAAATTGATTATTAGAATCTTCTTTTTTTAGTTGATTCCTTCTGTCTCTTTTGATTTGTTGAGACATCAAATTCTGATTCACGAAAATGATAAACAATAGAAATAGTAATAGATGTAGGTTCTTCATGATCTTAATTTATTTTAAATATTTATAGATGCTTCGTCTTTCATGATATATCTCTCTTATTCTTTACAGAATGGTTCTGACCGGCAGCTCAGATATGTTATCCCATCTCTTTGTATTCATAGTATTTGTAACTGTCTGAACCACGATTATATCAGATAAAAGGATGTATCAGATTTCAGAGTATCTGTTTTTTTCTGAATCATCTGCTTCATCCAGGTTCAGACAACTATCACAACCTATCGCTACACAAATTCATTTCTTCTATTCTGTAACTATGCCAAGCAATACACGCTACACTTAACGGGAAACTTAATAGATCAATTCTAGTTCATTATTTTTTCAATTTCTTTTTCAATCTCAAGATCAATTTTGTCATTCCCACCTTCAGAATAATATGTTATAATTCCTTTGGGGTTCACAACACAGTTGGTTGGATATACATCTCCACATATTTTTTTAAACTCCGAATTTGTCAAAGTTTGTATGTAATTGAATTTATTTTGAGCCAAATAATTTTCTAATTCTTCCTTTCTATTAGAAGCGATAGCAATAAAGACAATTTCTTTATTGTTCTTGTATTTCTCAACTAGTTTATTTAAATATGGAATTTCTTTGCGGCAGGGCGGACAGCCTACAAACCATGTATTAATAACAACGCATTTACCTACTAGGTCTTTTGTAGAAATAGTTTTGCCATCCAACCGTGTAAATGTCAAATCAGGAAATGGTTTATTTATTTCGAGAGGCTTGTCAATAGAAACAATAGATGCTATCTGACTTTTTTGATTATTATTAATCCAAATATATCGAATTTCATTTAAAGTTGAAGAATATAAAAGCTCTAACGATATTTTTTTAGTTGAATTTCTAAATGTGATTTCAACGTCCTTTTTTACAAAGTCTGGAATGTCTGATTTTTGAAAAAAATCGAAGAAAGAGTGATTTACCTCGTTAAGGTTGTTTACCTTATTTTGGATACTTGTTTCGATACAACATTTATGTTTTGTTGCTTTTAAATCAATTATAAACGCAATTTGTATTGTGTCAACTCCAGTATCTAAGCTAGTATAGAGCTTTACCGTATCCCCCATCTCTCCTTTAATTGGTTCTAATTTGGAAATAAGATATGGTGTCTGATTTTGTGACTTTAGATTTAAAGTCATAATAACACATAAAGTAATTAAGATGCAATGTTTTTTCATATTTAGTAGTTTACTCATTTGTTCATTACCCGCACAAACCTCATGTAGGGATAGGTCGTGACCTGTCCTTTTTTTAATGCATATTACCGCATTTATTGTATATGGATAGAATGCAATCCGATAATTGCCCCAAACCATACACATCCATTATTCTTTTCCTATTCGGACAGGTCACGACATGTCCCTACACAAATTCTTTTCTTCTTTTCTGTAACTATGCCAAACTCCACTTACCCTACAATGAACAGAGTTACGCTTCGCTAAACAAAGTAAAGCGTATATCTTATAAATCGTCTTTAGCTTTCGCTCTAATTATGTTACCAGTGATTTTATCTAAATAAGTCAAAATGACGAAAGCGCTTGAATTGTTGCTTTTGATTGATAATTGAATACTGCCTTTCTCTGTTTCATAAGTCGTAAGATACTTGCAGTTATCAAGATAAACTTGTTGCATTTTTAAACCGTCATCTACTTGCACGAAAGACGTAAATTTTTCAACACTTTTAGAAGGTTGACCATACTTTTCAGTAAGTAACTCTTTTAGATTGAAATAATTTGAAGCAAGGGAGGACCATGCATCTTGTTTTGGAAAATTCACCGTGACATTACTTACTAAATCCTTTCCTTTTAATGTTGAAACTACAACGTTACAACCCTCGTATGTAGCAAAATCGCCTTTGAGACTTGCAACTCCATTTTCTGTTGCTATCTCTGTAAAACTGTTTTGTTTCATTTTCGAAACGAATTTATCAAGTGTACCGTCAATTGGAACTCCCTTGAAAGTAAGGTGTTGAGACGTTTGGCTTTGAGCAAACGAAACGATTGTCAATAGCAAAATAACTGTCATTAAAAGTTTTGTTTTCATCTTATTCGTTTTTTTGAATTAATTGTTTCACGAAGTTGTTTTTTATATTTACCCTGTCTCTCCGGATATATCTCTCTTATTCTTTACAGAATGGTTCTGACCGGCAGCTCAGATATGTTATCCCATCTCTTTGTATTCTTATCATTTGTAACTGTCTGAACCACGATTATATCAGATAAAAGGATGTATCAGATTTCTGAGTATCTGTTTTTTTCTGATTCATCTGCTGAATCCAGGTTCAGACAACTATCACCACCTATTCCCTACACTCCTACTCCCAATTATTCTTCCTGCTTTGTTAGCGCACGTTACAAACGCCTTACTACTAACTCCTCGTTGCAAACGAGGAGGAGAGTGGAATTATCGGAAGTTATCCCCAAAAGTCATATTTTATTCATTCCATACCATGTATAAGTTAGAAAAATCATTACGATCTTTAATAACATACTTCTTTTCTTTACTGACATTGTTCTTTTTGAGTACAATATTAATGGATTGCACTTTTTTTGCAATTTTGCATTGAAATAAACCCTTATCATTACTCTTTCCAACTAACTTATCATTTATAAATATATCAACATCTGATATTCCTTTTGTTTGATTTTTATTTATTATACGGAAAATTAGGACTTTATCGTCTTTGCAAACATTTAAAATAGAATACAAATTACTTAACTCACCATAAATTGGGTCCATCCCCATTTTAGAAAGTCTATAATCCAAGCGATTGATATCAATAACTGGGTACAAGGTCTCATTTCCTAATTGATCTAACTCTGTTTGTGTTGCATACTTTTGAAATTTGTTCTGTCTTACATTTACTCTATCAACAAACATTGCATATTCGGACGATGATATATATTTTGCTCTATAGGCTTGCATAACTTGTTGATAATATTTTAATTGTTTATCAATTTGAGCATGTTGAATAATATAAAAATATGAACGACATGCTTTTTCAGAAACCTTTGGTTTCCCCAACCAACCGTATTTATCTAAAATAGGAAACACTTTTAATTGATTAATAGAATCATGTTTATTCATTCTAATTAACATATTTCTATATTCAGCAGTATTGGTATCATTGCGCTTTTGCAAAACAATAATAGTATCTCTAGTATTTTGATCATCATCAAATGCTTTTTCTAAAATTGTATTCACATTTTTCAATGCATTCTCATTTTGAGCAACTATTGACAAGCTGACCACATTAAATAATATCAAGAATAGAATGTAATAATTGTGTTTCATGAATATATATATATGTATAAGCGGTTAGACCGCAGGATTATTTCTTTGTATTTAAAAATTTTGATTCATAATAAAACCTTCGCTAGTGCAGGCATGTGACCTCTTCTTCTTTGTATTCTTATCATTTGTAACTGTCTGAACCACGATTATATCAGATAAAAGGATGTATCAGATTTCAGCATATCTGTTTTTAATCTGATTCATCTGCTTCATCGAAGTTCAGACAATTACCACCAAGCTAATTGCAAGTCTGGAGACTTCGCCAAACAATACACACTACACTCAACAGGGTTTTTTCATACTATAAGTATTTATAATTAAGTCAAGAGTTGGATTTGTCTCCAATGCCCAACGGCAATCGCTAATTTCCAGCCTTATCCATTTTCTTCAATATCTCCCTTAGCAAGTCATTATGTTCTCGCTTTAATGCGATAAATGTAGTTACCCACGTATATACAAAATAGACTACTGCAATCAATATTGCAGCATAGACCAAACCCCAAATGATCAACATAAAACCACCCATAATTATAAATTTAAATTGTTTGTATTATATCCTTCTAGTTCAACTCTAAACCCTATGCTAGCGAGGATCAGCGACCCGTATTGTTTAATAATCTTTGATTATTCTTTTTCTTAATTACTTCCTTCTTTAGTTAGTACGGGTTTACAAACCCGCACCAGTAGAGGCTCAACAAGGAATTATTTAATATTCTCATCTATTGTCTTAATCAATGCAGCCTTATCAAAACCCGAACTGACATAAATAATCTTTCTGTCTTTTCCTATTAAGAAGATTGTTGGACCGCTGGTCGCTCCATATGCAGTTGAAACTTCTTTACCATTATATAAAGTAGGATATTTTATGTTGCATTTTTTTATATAGTTTGTTAGCCCTTTATTTCCTGTTTGTTGAAATTCAATTCCAAAAACTTTAAGACCTTTGCTTCCATATTTTTGTTGAATATCATTAATATCGGGTATTGCTTGTAAACATGCACCACAACCCGGAAACCAAAATTCAAGCAAAACTAAATTACCTTTTAAATCGGAAAGCTTTACTGAACCCCCCTTTAATTTCGGAAGTTCCCAATCCGGGGCAATCTGCCCTATTGCTTGTGTTAATTTATTTCGTGATGTCTCAGAGGACTCCTGTTCGGATATTCTCAAAAAGTCTTTCGGAAAACTATCGTAACTCCAGATAGAGTCACTTTTTTGTACCGGAAATTTCAACCGGGAGAAAGTGGTTATTTCATATTGTATGGTTGGAAATATTCTGGTAAACTGAACCGGTAAGGAATCATCTTTGGAGATGGCTAGGTAATATTTCATTACATTATTGGAACCTCTTAATTCCACACTTCCATTTTCAATATACTTATTGGGCGACAGCTGAAACCGAAAGCACTCTCTGTTATTTATTATCGTATCTCTTAGTCGGATATTTTTATTGGCAGGATCATTTATAAATTGAGGTAGTATTTTTCGAATCCAACAAATAGATTGTTCATATAATATGAAACTTGTCACATTTTTTATTCTCGGTTGATTTCTATATAGAATCCTTTTTTCTTTATCATCACTATAAAATGTTTGTGAGCCATTGAAAACTACCGTAGATTTATTATCATCAGAAGTAAAACGGAAATAAAATTTTGCGCCAATCAACGAATCTTTACTTGTAAAATCAAAATAGCAAAGAGCCGAGTTTATATTATCGCTATTTGTTACATCCTGATGTAAATGATTTATCGCGTTATATTCTAACGTTTTTATCGAATTAAGCTTCTTTGATGTTTTATTCAAAATATCATCATCACTATTTTTAAAGCTACATAGTAATAAGATAATCACCGGTAAATACAATAATTCTTTCTTCATATCTTTAATTCTTTATTTGGTTTTTCGTTTTCCATTTACCCTCATCACGCTTCTTTTCTTCCTCCACCTTTCTTCATTCCTACCCCCCCTGTAGGGATAGGTCGTGACCTGTCCTTTTCTAAATGCCCATTACCGCATTTATTGTATATGGATAGAATGCAATCCTATAATTGCCCCAAACCATACACATCCATTATTCTTTTCCTATTCGGACAGGTCACGACCTGTCCCTACGCAAATTCTTTTTCTCCTTTTCTGTAACTATGCCAAACAATACCAATCAACCAATACCAAATTAAAACATTTACACCCACACCATTGTCTGAATCGCAATTATATCAGATAAAAGGATGTATCAGATTTCAGAGTATCTGTTTTTTTCTGATTCATCTGCTGAATCCTGGTTCAGACAATTTCCCACCTGTCCATTGTCTGAATCGCAATTATATCTGATAAAAGGATGTATCAGATTTCAGAGTATCTGTTTTTTTCTGATTCATCTGCTGAATCCTGGTTCAGACAACTATCACCACCTATTCCCTACGCTCCTACTCCCGATTATTCTTCCGGCTTTGTTAGCACACGTTACTAGAAAAAATAAATCCCGCTCATCTATGCCCAACTGAGGAAACAACGGATAATCATTTTCCTCTTTTATTTTTATTCAATGCAAGTTTCGGTTTTAAGAAGTTACACTTCGTCTAATTTCATCAGATCCTCTTTGCTTATGGGTGTGTATCCTTCCCTTATAAGAATGTTGACTATTCCTTCAAAATTTTCTTTAAAATCCGGTTGTATAAAATTTGTAGGAATAAAAATGACTGTACTATAATAGAAAAAAAGGTTTCCCAGATGATAACTGATTGGTTCAACTATCTTTTTACCGATATCATCTCTCAGTTTGGGCTGATAATATGCCTGAATTACATTGCAAGGTAATACCTCATTTTTCTTATCGCGCATTGTTGTCGGACTTACGTGTATAAGAAATCCACGGTATATACCTTCAAAATAAAGCTTTTTTGTAAAAGTAAAACCTAATCCCTGAAGTATTTCATACCTCTCGGCATCTATAATTTCCCTTCGTTTCTTCTTTATTTTCTTTTCGGTCGCAACTATTGAAAAGAGTTTAAATACTATTAGTAAAACACAAATACATGTAACCACTAATAAGATGCTATCAATTATTGACAATTTATCCATAGCAAAAACTCAAATTATTATCCGTTTCCAATAATGTATATTAAATACCGAATCTATTATTCGGTGATTGGCTCTGGCTTTCTCCTCCGCATTTACAAACGAAGAGAAGATGGTCTATTGTTTTACAACACATCGTACTTACCATGCATTATCTTTTATTTTCTTAGGTAGATAGTCATCTTCATGTATTTTAACCCACATAATTCTATTTTTTTCAGGGAAAAATATTTCCAAAAACTTCGATTGTAGAGATAGAATCCGATATTTTAATGAATAGAATCTGTTTTCATATTTTTTTTCATCTACCACTTCAATTATTCCTCTTGTTATATCCACTTTAATTAATGGAAATACAACTCCTCCTTCATATGCCAGAGTAACCATTCTATTTAACAACGTACTAAGTTTTATCATTAACGCTTCTACTGTCTTATAATCGTCTATCGACTTGACAGAGCCCGCTTGGAAACACAACTCAATCTGATCTTTAAATTCAAAAAAGCAGTTGATTTCTAACCTATTCAAACTAAAATGAGCGTTTGCATTATCATCTGTTTCAGAATGATTACTGAACGATTGAAATATAAATTCCCGGTCAATTTGATTGGTTGTTTTATAAGGATCAAAATCCTCATAATTGTATACTTCAAATACTAAACTATCATTTTCATTCAGAAATGTTATTACTTTTTCCCAGTCATCCAAAGTAGCTTCCTGAATATAAATCACACTGTCTATACTAAAATCATTGAATGCCCATGCTACGCTATCCCAATTGGTTATCATAATTGTTTCTCTTTAAATAAAAACTATCTTATCTTTCTATTGAAATATATATTTTTCGTCTTCCCCCGGGGGGTCCAAACAAGAAGCTAACAATCTATTGTTTTATAACAATCAAATGTATTGCAAACTACGCTCCTTTACTGTTTATCATTATAAATGAGAAAACAGTTATCTCCTCGTTGTAAATGAAGGGGAGAAAGAAAAATTTACTTTATTGTTATTTTGTAGATTTCTTTTGGTCGAACAGAAATAAATGAATTTTTATTACTGTTATCGAAAAAATCAAATTTGACATATCCGTTATTGTCGTTCTGAAGTAAAGTTACTTGTTTCGTAGTTAGGTCTAAAAGATAATAACCATCTATTCTCACACTCGAATCATATTCATAATACTGATAGAAAACAAGTTTGTTGTCGATTAGATTAATACTGGACGGAATACTAAATGATCTTCCTTTCTCAAATGGCTGTTCATACACTACTTTGTTATCTTTATAAATAATCATTCTGCTGTAGCCTGATAGTGATTTGGGATCTTCAAGATATTCACTTACAATATAGTATTTAGAGTTTTCATCATAGTACATAATGCCCGAGTTAGCATTAAGAAATGAGAGTCCATTTGAAAAGCTATAATTATCAAAATTAAATATCTCATTACTCAAATAGATATGGTCATAACTGTATTCTCTTAAATATCGAATATCTGCCTCATATTTTTTTTCTGAGTTATCGGCAAGATTAATCAATGATATCGTGTTTGTATAAACTGGATTTGAAATCATGATTGAGTTATTAACTACTCGAGAATATCTACCATAGTCTGAAGATCCCCAGTCTAAAAAAGTTTTTTTATGAGTATAAACATCGTAATCAAGTATTGCGCAGGAGTCACCCTTCAAAAATCGGTTGTTATATTCACCTGTACGTACAATTAGTTCATTATCGTTTTTTGCACGGATTAATAGCGAAAAGAAGTCACCATCCAGAATATCAAGCTTTTTATCAGGAATAGAAAGACGTTTCAAAACACATTTGTTGTTGATATAATCATTGTAAAAGATTACATTTCCAGAGGGCGATATGTCGAAATCCAGTCTTTGGTTCATTGATGCTAATTTCTCATACGCGAAATGATTGGCATAGTTATGTATATAAGAATCAATCGTGAAGTTTTCCTCAACTACAGAGTCTTTATTTTCGGTAGTTGCCCGAACTATAATTTGATAAGCAACATTCGGAACAAAGTCGTATTTCACAATTGCGCTTGAAATACCATTAATTGTACTATCCGGAGCAAATGAATAACTACCAACTTCATCTTTGCCTAACTTCAGGTACAACTTATATTTTTTCTGGTTTGTATTCTGAACTGAGAAAGTAAATTGGTTAATAGCAGTAGGAGACAATTTAAATTTTAAATCGTTGGTAGTTAGTACTACTGTGTCCTTTTTTCCGAACGCATTATCTGAAATAATATCTTCATTTTTACACGAATAAAAAAGGCTAGAAAAAAATATGACTATTAAAATCAGTTTTTTCATGATCATTTATTTTTTGTAGTTATATATAATTATTCTTATGAGCAGTTTTCCCCTCCACATTGTTTCCAAACAAGAAGCTAACGATCTATTGTTTTATAACAATCACAATGTATTGCAAACTACTCTCCATGACTGTTTATCATTATGATACATCAATCACCTTTCTTATGTACGTGTGGTTTCAGTGAAGGTGTATTACCCGGAGTTTGTTTGTTGTCTCGTTGACGTCTGTCCGGTTTTCCTGTTGATGTTGCAATCCTTTTGGGGCCTGGCTTAATTCCCATAGTTTTTCCTCCTTAGATCCTTTTACATTTTATTGATTTATTGTTGTTCTCCAATTAAATGGAATTTTATATTTTACCTTTGCTAGCGTAGGTCTGCGTTTATTTGTATTTTGTTTGTAAAGGGTCACAGAACTGCGACAGCAAGAGGAAAAATCACCACTCTATTTAAAATATTGCTTTATAAAACAGTCACTATCATACAATCCGTAATAAAAAGCAGTTTGCCAAGAATTCATATTACTATTTAATCGACTTTTATAAGCATCAAATAGGAATGCTTTCAACCCAGTATCACCACCCATTTTGTATAACAATCTTAATTGAGAGACAATATTACCAAATTCTTCTTGAGCGTGAGAGCAAAACAATTCATTCAAATTAAATGATAATAAATGTTTCTCTGTTCTTTTTCTTAAGCAATCAGACCAATGCTCAGGTGGATCAACATAATACTCAAATAGTAATGGATTAATTTGTACAATTTTCATTTTTAACCAACTATCATTTTCTATGTCATCAAAATACGGATGTAATGTTTCTTCCTCACTATTTCTAGGATAACTTATCAATTTATCAGTGTTACAATCTCTACATGACGGAATTAAATTAATAGGAGTAACAGAATATATTGGATATAGCGACTTTGGTAAATAATGGTCTAAAGTGCTAACAGGTCTTAATGTACACAATGGACATCTACCATATGGAGCAGAATTTTTAATTTTGTCATAATAATCTCTTGACTTATTCTCTTTGGCAAGCATTCTGTTTCCATAAAGGTTTTTTAATTCATCTTCATTTAGAATGCCATCAACAACTTTGTGCTGTGGTAATAAAAAAAGTTCATTATTCCTTTTTCTATCTTCAAATTCAGTCTCACAAATTTCTATAAAATCTACTGCACTCTCAATTTTTTTTGAATAATCATAATGCATAGTTCCACTGATACCACTTATGATAACATCTCTAACTTTAAATGTTGGCTTGTCTATTTTCCTCATTTTTTGATTTCGTGTAAAATAAATTTCTCAAGATTGCTTTGCCTTCCAATCCTAATTGTTTATCAAGATTATTTACAGCTTCACTATATGTACCAAACTCTTCAGCAAGTTTCTTTAATATATTATGAAATCCAGAATCTGTTACTTCCAAGCCAAAGACTTCTTGAGTCAACATTCCCACATTTTCACCAAATGATTCTATTCGTAATCTATCAGGTTTAATGTTAGAACCATTACGTCTTAATGTCCAAACACAACTACTTGGCACTTCCTGTAGTACAACTGGTGAATGAGTTCCAATTATAGCAACCGCATTTCTTTGAATAAGCAATTCGGACAAAGCACGAATAAATGCAGAGACTAATGGAGGATGTAAATAAGTTTCTGGTTCATCTAAAAGAACCAAACTTTTCTCTTCTAAAGTTTCTACTAAACGAGTGATTGTAAGGAGAACTATTTTATGACCAGAGCTGAGACGTTCAAATGTTTTAGCAGCAAATTCCTTTAGTTCTGTATTGAAATATGATTTCGCTATTAAACTTACTTCAGCATCTTTAAATATTGGGTCTGCTTCTAATGTTTCTAAGGCTTTTAACCATCTTCTTGTTTTAGCACCGATAATACATTTCTCGACACTCTGAGTAAATTCATCAGTAAACTCATCTGGAACCTTTGCTCGAATATTCTGATTTTCTTTATTGATAATTTTCAACCCAATATACGAGTAATTTATATTTTCCACTTTATCCTTTTGTTCAAGCCGAGGGTTGATATTATCAAATGAGCTAAAAGAAACAAATACAAGATTTGAGAATATATCAACAAGTTGATTTTCGCTATCAGAAAAATAACTATTCTTATCAATTTGCTTCCGTACATCTAATAAAGTCGTAACCATATTGTCAAATAAAAAAGTCTTTCCAACTCCATTTCGTCCTATTATTACTTGTATATTTGATGGCGGATTAGAATATGGAATAACACTAAAATCTAAAACAACGTCTTGCTCAACATCCCTTTTTGCATTTGGATAATGAAATCGAAATTTATAGGCAGTTAGTTCTGCATTTCCGGATGCAAGTTTTCTGAATTGTCCCTCCACAGAGGTAGTACTAACATCCCTTAATAATGATATTCTAGTTACATTCTCTTTCAACGCCTTCTTGTATAATTTAGGTTTGAAGGCAATATCATTTAAAGCATCTAAGATTTGTATACGAAAATCATCATCAATTTGAGTAAGATTCTCATAATAACTACTATCTTGCCCTAAAGAGAAAAACTTACCATCTAACCTTTCAAAACAACTAGGTAGATCTGGTATCCGTTGATTATCAGTCATATTAAATTGACCGATTTTAACAGAGCCAAGGATAATCTCGTATCCATCACTATCGTAATAGTAGATACTATACAGTGTATTAAATGTAAACCAATCATCCCACTCAGAATGATATAGACAAATCATATCCTTTTTCTTTACTTTTCTAAGTTCTTCAGAACCATTTAAATAAAATATCATATGGTTGGTGAGTTAAAATTAAATGTGAGATTAAATATATATTTTAACGTTAAAGATAATCTTTCCGGTAAAATATAATCATTTGTAATAAAAATCTGAATAAAAAAAATTGATATTGGGATTATCCAAATAATCACTCTAATTATCCATAAGTAAATAAGTTGTCGACAATACTCTGATTTCAACTCTCTATAAATAATCACTAACTGATTGTTTGAGTATTTCAATCCCTCATAATATTCTTTTGAGGCTTTAATATCTCTATTAACTATTTCAATTATTCTGAATTGATTTCTCAATAAAATCTCAAACAATATTGAGAAAACTAATGCACCAACAAAAAGAAATGTATTATGCAATCCATTATCATGCTCTTTCAACTGTGTTCCAATAAATAAGATTGCAGCTGGTATAGCAATTAATTTGGTTTGAATCTCATTTAATGTTGTATGAATTCTTCTAATGAATTCAATTCTATCCTTTTCAATCTTATTCTTAACTTTTTGGAAAGAAAATTTCTCAATATAAAAAGAGAAGCTAACCATATAAGTCTGATAAATTGAGCTATAATTCTGAAGTAAATATCTGAATCTTTGATTCTCGCTCACTTTAAACAGTTCATTCAATAGTTCTGAAATAAATATCTCTTTTTTAGTTTCTTTATCAATTCCAGATTCTAATTCTTTTCTAAAGTTCTCAATACTTTCAATATTCTGAATATCTACAGATTCATATTCCACAGGTAAAACACATAATTTATTTCGTAGAAAAACTAATTCCAAATCATCATATTCATTTTTTATATAATTTGAATTAGCCTTTAATAACCCAATTAGCAAAATTACCGTTCTGTAATTATCAATAAATTCATTTACATCTGATTCATCTGATCTATAATTTATTTCATAGATATAAAATGGATACTCACATTCACTGTATTTGAATTGTTTTATAAACTGTTCTTTTGTTTGAAAAAAGAATGACTCCCTTAATTTATTTGAATACATTTTTATCTCAATAGGATCATCTATCGAAGTCAATGTATCAAGCGTTACATTTTTATTTTTATATGAAACTGTGTTATCAATACATTCATTATTATCTAGAATCTTTAGTTCAGACAGCTCGTCAGTTGTTGGTAAAATTTCACCAACTATTTCATTTCCATCAAATGTTTTTTTTGATAGTCGATTAAATATTGACAAAAATATATCAAAATTAGTTTTCATTTAACTGAGCTCTTAAATCATTAGGGATTTCTTTTATTAGCAAGTGATTTTTATTCTTATCATAGATTATTTTCTTTTCAGTAATTAATTTTGTATCGAATTCAATTTTCAACTCAGGGCTATCAAATGAAATAAATTTCAAGTTTCGTAGGACTTGTTTTTCTCCTTGAAATAGCGGACTTAATTGAAAACTTTCTTCTGCTGAAAACTCCACAAAGGATTCCGGCTCATCTGGATTTATAAGGCTAGAGATATATTGAATTGATATGTCTTCCTTTTTTTGTATTTGGCCTAAACAATAGTTATATACTTCATTTTTCAATTTATTTGCGATCTTCTTTTCCAAATGAAGTTCATTGTTTATATAATCCAAGAAAACACTCTTGAACTTTTCTGTATCTTTTTTTGAATCAGTATATTCTGTGCAACCTATGAAATATCTAAAATAGTCAGATACATTTTTTTTCCCTTTTACAAATGAAAGATACGTATCCTCACCCTCGTTATTCCATCTTGTAATATTGACAACATTGGCAACATCCAATTTGTCTATCTCAACTGAAAAATCTTCTGCAATATCTAAGTCAGCACTAATTTTAAATCGTTTCGTATTATGCAATACTGAAACCATTAAATACTCAAAATCATTAACAAAATAATGCGCAAAACAAACATATCCACCAGTTGCCTGTTGTTTTTTTTGAATTTCGACTTTGAGAATGCTCATCGCATTCTTAGTAAATGTAAGAAAGTCTATTTTTTTGTCCAAATAGCTTTTTAATATTGTTTGATAAGGAAAGTTAGTTATGTCTGGGTCAAACACCCCATATAAAGGTCTAGATTTATTAAAATAAGCATCCTTTGCTTTTGATATAAATAACTCATGATTCGCTTTTACATTAATAGATGATTTTCTTAACACTAATGTTGCTAATCCTTGTCTCTCCTTTTTCAATTCATGAAATATCAATGCTTTCAGTTCAAATTTAGCCATAATTTCTATGATTTTTATTTATTATTTTCTACCAACAAATCTTACACTCTCTCCTACCCATCTTTTTGGCTTTAGTAAGACTAACCGATACAATATCGCCACTACAGCGGTTCATGCCCCTGCAGGTACTAACAGAATGATAAACTTTGGCTTTTGGTCCCGTACATATATATACGGTAGAGTTTGTATGTGCAGCACTAAAACTTGCGAAGAGGATAAGCGTAAAAATAGTCAGTGTGAATTTTTTCATACAGATAAGGCTGTTTATATTGATTTAAAATTATTA